>Ga0182742_1000040_pt1 | contig 269007 bp, 233 predicted proteins | sample eDN5th37CBELigMG_FD_128880 | JGI IMG/M metagenome (GOLD analysis project Ga0182742, IMG submission 128880) | Enriched Miracle-Growth compost microbial communities from Emeryville, California, USA - eDNA 5th pass 37_C BE-Lig MG (version 2)... ... | reverse complement strand
GCGACCCGGCCGAGAAGCCAGTCCGACACGAGCGGACCACCGATTGCGCCTTCGAAGTTGACGTACTCGTAGTCGCCGTACGTGAGGCGCGCGTAGCCGTCGAGCTCCTCGGTCGGCTTCGCGGTGATCAGGTTGATGGACCCGCCGACGGCATTTCGACCATAGAGTGAACCCTGAGGACCACGCAGTACCTCGACCCGTTCCAGATCGAAGAGCGAAGTGAGCTGCGCTTCGGCGCGCGAGATGACCGCGCCGTCCACATGCATCGCGACGCCGGTTTCGCTTCCGGTGGTGGAGGTGTTGGAGCCCACGCCACGGATCGTGAGCTTCGCCATGTTGAAATCGTTGCCGAAATACACGCTCGGCACGATGAGCTGCAGATCCTCGATGTTGTTGATCTGCGCGTTCTCCAGTCGATCGCTGCTGATCGCGGTGACGGCGACGCTCGCCTCCTGCAGCGACTGCTCGCGCCGTTGGGCGGTGACGATGACCTCCTGTAGCTGGGCGAAGCCAGGTGTTGGAGCCAACGTGCCGATCGCCACCAGCGCGACCACCGCAGATCGAAACACAGCGACAGGGTTCATGATTTGCCTCCCAAGCAGAACCTGTTGTTAGCCGTCCAGACCGGATAACGTCGCCTTAGCTCGCGCGGCGAGTATAGGACCGCGGATGAAGGGGGCGCGAGCCATTCCGGGGCGCGCAATGCGGTTTCGGCGGCCGGTTGCACCGACGCTGCATGGGACTTTCGTCCAATGGTGTTGCCAGAGCAACGTAGGGGAGGGGTTTCACTTCCGCCGGTTGTGGCGAAGTGGCCGCGCCTGGGCGAAGAAAGGCGGATCTGAGCGAGGCAAGGTTGAGGCTAGGCGAGGTGGATTGGAGCCGCGCGACGTGGATTGGAGCCGGAAGGGGCGGGTTGGCGCCGCCCGAGGTGGATCGGAGCCAAGCGTGGCGGATTGGATCCAAGCGAGGTGGATTGGGGCTGAGCTTTGCCCCAGCGAGCGTCGGCTCTCGTTAGTGAGCGACGCTGACTCCGTCTATCCACGTACGGTGAACGTACAGGTCATCGTCCAGCAGCGCGAGGTTCGCGCGGTATCCCGGCGCGATTCGTCCGAGCTCATGGCCCAGACCAAGGTACTCGGCCGGGTACTGGCTCGCCATCCGCAGCGCCTCGGCGAGATCGAGGCCGAGCATCGAGACGCACTTCCTGACCGCGCTCGCCATATCGATGGCCGTGCCGGCCAGTGTTCCCTTGTCATCGCGGCAGACCCCATCGACCACGCGGATCGTCCTGCCCTGGAGCTCGAAGGAATCCTTGCCAGACCCGACCACCGGCATGGCATCCGTGACGAGCACGAACCGGTCGCGTCGCTTGCATCGCAGGGCGACTTCGAGAGTCGCCGGGTGCACATGATGACCATCCACGATGATCCCGCACCAGGTGCTGTCGTCGCACAACGCAGTGCCGACCATGCCGGGCTCACGCGGTGTGAGAGGGGACATCGCGTTGAAAAGATGCGTGAAGCCGCGGAGCCCGTGAACGATCGCCTGATTCGTCTGCGCGTGCGTCGCCTCGCTATGTCCGGCGGCGACGATGATCCCGCGGGCGGTCAGCTCCGCGATCACAGCAGGCGTGGTCATTTCCGGCGCAAGCGTGACGAGCGTTTTCCCGCCGCCGAGAGAGCAGAGCAGCGGCACGATGCTCGAATCGAGATTGCGAAGATGTTTCGCATCGTGCACACCTCGCCGCGCGCGACTGAGGAACGGCCCCTCGATATGGATGCCCAGCACGCCGGGAATGCGCGTTGCCATCGCGTTCCGGACGGCGGCAATGGCATTCGCGATCACATCCAGATCGTCGCTGATGAGCGTTGGAAGAAAGCCGGTGGTTCCGAACCGACGATGCGCGGCCCCGATGGCACCGATCGCCGCGACGTCCGGCCGATCGTTGAACAGCACGCCACCGCCGCCGTTCACCTGCGTGTCGATGAAGCCAGGTACGAGGATTTGCCCGCCGAGATCCTCCGCCTGTGCCTCAAGGCATCGCGGATCGTCCCGCGCAACCACAGCTTCGACGTGCGAACCCCGCAGCAGGACCGCGCGATCTGACCGCAGCCCCTGATCCGTGAGCACGCGCCCGTTCACCAGGGCCGTGCGCATCAGAGGGTCTCCGTGATTTTCGAGAGGCTTGCCGGCCGGTCCGGATCGAAACCCCGCCGCACGGAAAGCTCCGCGATCATGCGGTACGCGCTTTGTACGGCCAGAACAGGCCCCAGCTCGGCTGCGCATTCGATCGACGGCAGCACGTGCGCGCCACCCGCCGATGCCGTGCCAGAGATAAAAACCGGAATGCCGCGAGCCGCGAGCTCCGCAGCCAGCGCTTCGAGCCCGGCGCGCGTCGCGTCGTTCTGCGCCATCAACAGTGCCGGAAATTTCGGCCCCAGCAGTGTGAACGGCCCATGCCTGACCTCCGCGCTGCTAAAGCTCTCAGCGTGCAGTCCGCCAGTCTCTTTGCATTTGAGAGCCACCTCCTGCGCGGCCCCGAGCCCGAGCCCGCGAGCGACGACATACAAGTGCTCGGCGGTCTGAAGGAGGGGCAGGGCGCTGCTCCAGTCGAGCTCCCACGCGCGATCCATGAGGTCCGGAAGCTCCGCGATCGCCGCGTGAAGCGCCGAGTTGCCAGTCCAGGCCGCAACGAGCCGCGCCAGCGCGGCAAGCGTCGCAAGATACGACTTCGTTGCAGCGACGCTGATCTCCGGCCCCGCGCGCAGCGGAATGACGTGATCCGCGGCAGAAACGAGAGGCGCATCGGCGCTGTTGCAGAGGGCGAGCACCGTCGCGCCGGAAGTCTTCGCAGCCGCGACCGATGCGAGCAGATCCGGGCTGCGGCCGGACTGCGAGATCGCGATGAACAGGCAGCCCCGCAGATCCTGATCGATCCCGTACACCGAGCTGACGGACGGCGCCGCTGAAGCCGTGAGCACGCGAGCACGAGTCTCGATGAGGTATTTCGCGTACGTGGCAGCGTGATCCGAGCTCCCACGCGCACACGTGACGGTCGCGCGCGGCGCAAGTTTGCGCAGCATGGCTCCGATGGCTTCGATCTCGCGCGAATCCTCGCGAAGCTGGGCGCGCACCGCTTCCGATGCGCTCCTCGCTTCGAGGAACATCTGCGTGCTCTCGGCTGACCGCGTCATCGTCGCCAGTCTCGCCAGCCCGTTCACGTGAGGTCGCTCAGCTCGGCGACGAAGTCGTAGATGTCCCCGCGATAGAACGACTGCGAAAATTCGATGGCGCGCCCGTCACGCAGCGAGCCGAGCCGCTCCACGAGCAGCCCGGGGTCGCCGGCCTTTGCCTTGAGAAGCTCCGCCTGTTCCTCCGTGAGCAGCACCGCCCGCAGCCGCTGAAGCGCCCGAACGGGCCGATGGCCGGTTCGCTCCAGGGCTTCGTACAGCGACGAATCCACTGCCTCCAGCGACGGAAGCGCGGAAGCGACGATGGTCGCGAACTCCAGCGCCATCGGCGCATCGTCCGCGTATCGAATTCGATTGAAGCGATACACCGGCGTGCCGGGGCTCAGCCGAAGGGCGAGCGCTTCTTCGGGCGTGACGGTTCCGGCCGCGCGCTTGAGCCACACGCTGTGCGGAGTGCGTCCCCGCGCGCGCATGTCCTCCGAGAACGAAGTGAGCTTCGCGAAATTCTTGTGCACGCGGGTGGACACGAAGTTGCCCGACCCCTGGCGGCGTACGAGCAGCCCTTCCTGCACGAGCCCGTCCAGCGCCTTGCGCACGGTGATACGCGACACGTTGAACTCGGCGGCGAGGTCCCTCTCCGCAGGAAGCGCATCGTCCGGCGCGAGCAGCTGTATCTCGATTGCTCGTCTCAACGCCCTCTGCAGCTGCTGGTACAGCGGCAGGTTGCTGCCGTCATCCAGCGGCCCGACGGTTTCAGCCAGAGAGGAAACGAGGGAGGACATGGCTCAGGCAGGCACTCTCGTTGTTGCGCGAATCACGACGTGACAATACCAAAAAAATACCACATTGAGGCAAGAGACAAGCGCGATATTCATTAACCGACTGTATTTGCTGGATGAATAAATTTCTCGCGAGACCATCTTGGCACCTGTTCACGACTGGTATTATATTGGGCGCTAACTGGTTCTATAACTCCCCCACTCAGGGCGCACAAGTAGAAGAGGGCCTTCAGATGAATCGGATCACACTCGCGGTCAGGTCGGCTTTGGGTCTCGCGCTGATGGCGCCGCCGGCTCTTGTCCTTGCACAGGCGACGGGCGACAGCAGTGCCATCGAAGAGGTCGTCATCACTGGCATTCGCGCATCGGTGCAGCAGTCCATCGATGCCAAGCGCAATGCGTCCTCGGTGCAGGAAGTCATCACCGCCGAGGATATCGGCAAGATGCCGGACAAGAACGTCGCGGATTCGCTGACGCGCGTGCCGGGCGTCACCACAAGCTCTGCGAGTGCCAACGAGGGCGGCTTCGATGAGAACGATCGCGTCAGCATGCGTGGCACCAACCCGAGCCTCACGCAGACCCTCATCAACGGGCACGCGGTCGCGGCGGGCGACTGGTTCGTGCTCAATCAGGTACAGCAGGTCGGGCGCAGCGTCAGCTATACCCTTCTGCCGTCCGAGCTTGTGAGTCAGGTCGTGGTCCACAAGAGCTCGCAGGCTTCGCTGGTCGAAGGTGGCGTTGCAGGCTCGGTGGACATCATTACGCGCAAGCCGCTCGATTTCACGCAACAGCTGACGGTGCAGGGCTCGGTCGGCGCCGTGTATGCCGAGATGCCGGACAGGACGGATGGGCAGTACAGCCTGCTCGGCGCCTGGAAGAACGACGCGAGCACTTTCGGCGTGCTGGTTCAGGGCTTCTATGAAGCCCGACATCTGCGGCGAGATGGCGTCGAGGTGCTCGGGTACGAAAAGATCGCTGCGGGCAGCGCTGTCGCCACCGCTAATCCGGACCTCTCCGAAGTCTTCTATCCTGCGATGATCGGCGCGGCCTTCTTCGAGCAGGAACGCAAGCGCAAGGGCGGACTCATCGACCTGCAGTTCGCGCCGTCGGACGAGCTGTCGTTCGATCTCTCCGGCTTCTATTCGAAGCTCGATGCAGCCAACTACAACCGCAACTATCTCAGCTGGAACACGCATTTCATCGCGGGCGGGGATGGGCAGGCGCCGCTTCCGGGATACGTCGTACGGAACAACACGCTCGTTTCGGCAACTTTCGCGCCCGTGGCGGGCACCGCGTACGGTGTGTACGACCAGATTTCACGGCCTGACGAGCTTGCGACCGCAAGCTTCGTGACGCTGGAAGGCAACTGGAAGGCTTCGGACAAGCTGAGTTTCAAGGGCCAGGTCGGCACGTCGGAAGGACATGGCGAGACGGGAACGCAGAACGTCTCCGAAACCAACCCCGGCATCGGCACCGGCGCGGGCTGGCAGCTGAACGGCATCGGGCGCGGACCGGACTTCAATCTCGGTTCCACGGACAACAGCACGCCGTTTCCCGGCGGCGCGCCGGTGGCGTTCGGCTGGATCTTCGGCGCGCAGTTCGTGGACGTGACGGACGAGGAGGACTGGGCGCAGATCGATGCGAACTACTCGATCGATCGCGGTACATGGACCGACCTGAAATTCGGCGTGCGATACCAGACTCACGAACGTTCTTCGTTCGACGCGATCGCGCAGGGCCCGACAGCCGCGGGCCAGGACCCTGCCAACTATCCGACCACGTTCAACAACTATCCCGGCGACTTCAACACGTTCGGCGGCAACATTCCGAGGAACATCTGGTACTGGACTCCCGGCCAGCTGGCTGCGTACAACGGGCCGTCGTTCGTGAACCGGGATCCGCTCGCGCGTGAGTACTACCAGTACGCGTTCGAGGTGGAAGAGAAGAACTCCGCGGCTTACGTTCAGGCGGACTTCAAGGGCGATCGGTGGTCCGCGAACATCGGTTTGCGATACGTGCAGACGAAGGAGCACGCGGTCACGTTCACGCAGGTGAGCCCCACGACGCCCGGTGCGATTACGACGTCTGCGTTCGGGCCGTTCATCGGCATACCGGTCGATCACACGTATCACGACTGGTTGCCGAGCGCGAACCTCAAGATCGACGTTACGGACGATCTCGTCGCGCGCTTCGCGTTGTCTCGCACGATGACGCGGCCGGATTACTCGGCGCTCGGCGGCTTCACGGACCTCTCGCCGCCTGCAACGCCGGGCGGGACGGGCACGGGCACGGGCGGCAATCCGGACCTGAAGCCCATTCGCTCCACGAACGTGGATGCGGGGCTGGAGTGGTATTTCGCGAGACGGTCCCTGCTCTCGGCGGGGCTGTTCTACATGGACCTCGACAACTACGTGGGCTTCGGTTCGGAGGTGAAGTCGTATCTCACCTTCAGCAGCCAGACTCCGCAGGGCGCCGAGGTTCCGTACCTCCTCACGGTGCCTGTGAATGCGAAGGGCCGTGTGCAGGGCGCGGAGATCGCCTACCAGCAGGCGTTCAACGATTACTTCGGCGCCGCCCTGAATTACACGTATGCGGATGGGAAACAGACCTCGCTGGTCACGAACGGCGACGACCGGCTCGTGGGCACGTCCAAGAACACGTACAGTGCGAGCGGGTATTTCGAGAACCAGCGATTCAGCGCGCGCGTGTCGTACACCTATCGCTCGGCGTTCTTCAGCGGGCTGGACCGCAATTCCGCGTTCTCGCAGGACGATATCGGGAGTCTCGCGGCGTCTCTCGTCTACACGCTGAACGACACTTTCTCGTTCTCGCTGGACGGGCAGAACCTCAACAACCCGACGTTGAAATACTATTCGCTGAACAAGGACCAGCCCCGGGCCTTCTACAAGAATGGAGCGCAGTATTACTTCACGGTGCGTGCCAAGTTCTGATGCCCGCAAGGTCGCGCGGCGCGGTCGCCTGGGGCTGATCGCGTTCGCGTGGCTCGCCATCGCCAGCAGTTTCGCCGAGTCTCCAGCCCCCCTCGTACCTCTCCCGGCGCAGATTTCGCCGGGGGAGGGCACGTTCAGCCTCGCGCCTGGTACGGTGGTGAGAGTTCCTGCGGGAGATGCGGAGGCTGCAAATGCGGGGCGTTACCTCGTTGAGCAGCTGGAGAAGCTGAGAGGGCTGCGGCTCGAGGTGCGGGAGGCGGATGCAACGCCAGCCCGTTCCCGAGAGCGTGCCGAGCAACCACTGCATCGTGAGGGCTCACTGCGGGGACAGGGCGCTCCGGCGGATGCGAGAGGCGCCTCGCGCGCGCCCCTCATCACGTTCGAGCGCGCCTCCGGGCATGGCGCCGAAGGGTATCGGCTCGATATCGCTCCGGATGGGGTTCGCGTTGCTGCTACGTCCGGCGCTGGGCTCTTCTACGGCGCGGTGACGCTTTCGCAGCTCACGCCGCCGGGGAGGGGCGAGGCGCGGCTTCCTGCGCAAGTCATTCGCGATACACCCGCCTACGCCTGGCGCGGCCTGATGCTCGACTCAGCGCGCCACTTCCAGTCACCGGATTTCGTGCGCTCGATGATCGACTGGATGGCCCTGCACAAGCTGAACGTGCTTCATTGGCACCTCACGGACGATCAGGGATGGCGCATGGAAATCCGCAAATATCCGCGCCTCACCGAAGTTGGTGCGTGCCGTGTGCCAGCGACCGCGAGTGAAAAGAAGCCCCCGCCTTATTGCGGCTTCTACACGCAGGAGCAGGTCCGCGAAATCGTGGCGTATGCGGCCAGCCGCCACATTCAGGTGGTGCCCGAAATCGAGATGCCTGGGCATGCGCAGGCGACGATCGCCGCGTATCCGGAGCTCGGCGCTGTCGGCGGAGCGGTCCCTCCGGTGTCGGCCAACTGGGGCGTGCACTCGTATCTCTTCAATGTGGAGCCTTCGACCTTCACCGTGCTGGAGAACGTGCTGACGGAAGTGATGGAGCTCTTCCCCAGTCGTTACATCCACGTCGGCGGCGATGAAGCGGTGAAGGACCAGTGGAAGGCTTCTGAAAGCGTTCGCGCGCGTGGGGCTGCGCTTGGGATCACCGATCCCGAAGCGCTCCAGACCTGGTTCATGCAGCAGATCGGCCGTTTCCTTGAGGGGAAGGGCCGGCGGCTCGTGGGATGGGATGAGATTCTGCAGCCCGGCCTTCCCGCCAACGCCGTGGTGATGTCCTGGCGCGGAGTGACTGGCGCGCACGCCGCCGCAGTGGCAGGCAACGACACCGTGCTGTCTCCCTGGCCGACGCTGTACTTCGACAATCGCCAGAGCGCGCTTCCGACCGAGCCTCCTGGTCGGATGCGCGTCATCGCGCTCGAGGACGTGTATCGCTTCGAGCCGCTGGACAGCACTCTCACCGAGGCGCAACAGAAGCATGTGCTCGGGTTGCAGGGGAACATCTGGACCGAGCACATCCGGACGGAGGAGCGCGTGCAGCTCATGGCGCTGCCGCGCGCGGCGGCCGTGGCTGAGGTGGGCTGGACTACGAAGGAGCGGCGCAGCTGGCCGGATTTCCTGCGGAGGCTTGCGCCGACTTTCGCGCGTTACAAGGCGCTGGGCATCACCCATTCGGACAGTGTGTTTGCGGTGGACGGGCGCATCGAGGAGGCGGGGTCGGAAGTGCGTGTCGCTCTTTCGAAGCAGGCTGAGATCGGCGATATCCGGTACACGACTGACGGGAAGGATCCGGGTGTGGCTTCCCGTTCGTACTCGGGGCCGTTGCGGGTGGCTGTCGGCACGGTGGTGAGAGCGGCCACCTTTGTCGACGGTGAGCGTGTCTCGGGCGTGTGGAGCCGGAAGCTCGATGCCCTCGCGCTTTCGAAGCGCAGCAGTCGCGAGCTCGATCTGTGTAGCGACGGTATCGCGTTGCTGCTGGAGCCGGATGCGTTCGGTTCGGGGGAACGCCCGCTTTTCGCGATCGACATCATGAATCCGTGCTGGATCTATCGGGATGTCGATCTGAGCAGGGGAGCGCGGCTCGTGGCTTCGGTGGGGCAGTTGCCGTTCAACTTCGAGATCGGCGCGGATGCGTTGAAGATTCGCGTGGGGGATGCGCGGAGCGCCGTTGGGGATCTCGAGGTCAGGGCGGGTGGGTGTGATGGTGAGCCAGTTGCAACTCAGCCGCTGTCGCCGATGCCGTCCGACCGACTTGTAATGCAGCTGCCGGAGATCCGCTTGCCACCCCGGTCCGGACGTCACGACGTGTGCCTGCGATTCGCACGGCCCCGGCTGGATCCGATGTGGGCGATCGACTGGGTGGATATTCGACCGTGAGAAACCTATGCCGTCGCTGACATTGCAGGCCCCGCTCGATGGCTGGTGCGCGCCGCTCGCGGAGGTGCCGGACCAGGTGTTCGCGGAAGGCATGATCGGCGACGGCATGGCGATCGATCCGGTGAGCGCGGTCGTTCATGCGCCGTGTGACGGCGAGATCATTGCGGTACCTGAGGGTGGCCATGCGGTATCGCTCAGAGTTGCGGCGGGCGTGGAGGTGCTCGTGCATGTGGGCATCGACAGCGTTGGGCTCCGCGGACGGGGATTCGAGTCGCTCGTTCGCGTGGGGCAGCGAGTGCGGGCTGGTGAGGAGCTGATCCGGTTCGATCTGGACATCGTGGCGCGCGGAGCGAAGAGCTTGATGACGCCTGTAGTGCTCGCGGCCGGCGGCGCGTGGCGGATACGGCGTCGCCATGCGCCGGGGCGCATTCGCACGGGCGAGATGTTGGTGGAGATCGACTTCGCCGGCGAAGCGGTGATGAGTGCCGAGGGCGCGGTTGTCAATGGGGCGAGCGGGCACGGCGGGGCCGTCAACGCTGGTCCTGCGCGGCCGACCGGCGAGCTGACTCGGGCGATTGTGATCCCGCTGGCGCATGGCCTGCACGCGCGGCCCGCGGCGATGCTGGCGAAGCGGGCTCGTCAGCTCGATGCCAACGTAGCACTCACGGCGCGCGGCAAGTTCGCCGATGCACGCAGCGTGACGGCGATCATGGCGCTCGGTGTGCGCCAGGGCGACGAGCTGAAGATCGTTGCGAACGGCGCAAACGCCGCCGCCGCGATCGATGCGATCATCGCCGGGATAAATGAAGCCGCGACCTTCGAGAAAGCTGCGGGCGAACACACGAACCGCGCCCCGTCACCAACGTCAACCCCGCCGCCCGCGCCGTCAGCCGCAACCCCAGCGCAGGCTCTGATGCCTTCCGCAACTTCGTCGGATGCCTCGACGCCAGCGCCGACCGCGGCGGCAGCGCTGAGCCCGTCAGAGGTCGCATCGACGCGGGTCTTCACTTCAGCGTCAGTCGTCGCTCCGGCGTCAGCATCGAGCGCGCCTGCAGTTCTCAGCGCAGCCCCGGCTGCGTCGCTGCTGGGCTCAACCGCAGCTCCGGGCGCCGTGTCATCTCCCCGTGCTTCTGCATCCGACGCTCCTGCATCGCTGCCGGGAGTGATTGCTGTTCGGGGCTTCGCGGTAGGACGGATTGCGCGCATCGAGCGCGCGCCGATCGAGGTTGTCGAGGAAGGGCGTGGCTCCTCGCATGAGCTCGCCGAGCTCGAACGCGCCCAGAGCAGCGTTCGGGCGCGGCTGTCGCGCGTCGGCGCTTCAGGCGGCGGGGCGAGGCGCGAGATCGCCGACGCTCACGTCGCCTTCCTCGAAGACCCCACGCTCAACGAAACCGCCGCGGAGCTCATCGCCGCCGGAAAGAGCGCGGCATTCGCCTGGCGTGCCGCCATCCGCGCCGCCATCGAGTCCCTGGCCGCGCTCGACGACGCCCGTTTGCGCGAACGCGCGGACGATCTGCTCGACATCGAATCCCATGTGCTGCTCGCGCTGGCAGGCGAGGCACGCCCCATGAATCTGCCCCTTCCCGAAGAGGCCATCGTCGCCGCCGACGACCTGCTGCCTTCCGAGCTCGTATCTCTCGACCGTGCCAACCTGCGAGCGATCTGTCTCGGAAGCGGCGGCCCAACGTCGCACGTCGCGATTCTCGCGGCCGCCATGGACGTTCCGATGCTCGTCGGCATCGGCCCTCGTTTGCGAGATGTGCCGGCGGGCGAGCGCGTGATCGTCGATGCTGAGCGCGGCGTCGTCCGCATCGCACCCTCTCCGGAGGAGCTGGCCGAAGCGGACCGACGGGCCAGCAACCTTCGTCAGCAACGCACGGCCGAACGCCAGGCAGCGCAGCTCGAATGCCGTACTCGCGACGGCACTCGCGTGGAAGTCTTCGCAAACCTGGGAAGCGTTGCTGAAGCTGAGGCCGCAGTTGGCGCCGGCGCAGAGGGCTGCGGCCTCCTTCGCACGGAGTTCCTGTTCATCGACCGCGACTCCGCTCCGTCCGAAGACGAGCAGTTCGATATCTACCAGAGCATTGCGACAGCGCTAGCCGGCCGACCGCTCATCCTTCGCCTCATGGACGTCGGCGGCGACAAGCCGCTTCCATACCTCCCGCTTCCCACGGAAGAAAACCCCGCGCTTGGCCTGCGAGGCGTGCGCACAGCCCTTCGCCACCCACAGCTGCTGCGCACCCAGCTGCGCGCGGCGCTACGGGTGCAGCCTCATGTACGCATTCTGATCCCCATGGTCACGGACGTCGCCGACATCCGCGCCGTTCGAACCATCATTGGAGAGTTGCAGAACGAGCTCGGTGGCCAGGCCCGGATCGAAATCGGCGCGATGATCGAAACCCCCGCCGCAGCCATGACAGCAGACCGGATCGCCGAGCAGGTCGATTTCCTTTCGATCGGCAGCAACGATCTCACTCAGTATTCGCTGGCGATGGATCGCGGCCACCCCGAGCTCGCCCGCCGCATCGATGCGCTTCATCCAGCGGTACTGAAGCTGATCGCGCTCGCCGGAGCCGCCGGTGAGCGAAGCGGAAAAACGGTGGCCGTCTGCGGCGGCATCGCGTCGGATCCAGCGGCCATCCCACTGCTCATCGGCGTCGGCGTACGCGAGCTCTCAGTGGTTTCGGCTGCTATCGCAGCAGTCAAACGTCAGGTGCGCTGCTTGGAAATCGGCGCGTGTGCCGCCCTCGCAGCGCGCGCGCTGGAAGCGGAGTCAGCCGAAGCCGTGCGCGCGCTCGTCGGCGAGTCGAAGCTTTCCGTCGGAGGTCTGTCATGAACGCTCGCTTCTCGGGGCTGCAGCAACTCGGCCGTGCGTTGATGCTGCCGATAGCGGTACTGCCCATCGCCGGGCTTCTTCTGCGGCTCGGACAGCCGGATGTGCTCGATTGGCCTACGATGGCTGCAGCCGGCGACGCGGTGTTCTCGAACCTCGGAATGCTGTTCGCGGTCGGCGTGGCCGTGGGTCTTGCCCGCGAGAACCATGGAGCGGCGGGCCTCGCCGCGCTCGTGTGTTTTCTCGTCACCACGAAGGGCGCCGAGACGCTGATGGCCGTGCCGCCCGGCGAGCTCGAAGGCCTGACGGGCAGGGCGCGCGATCTGGCGGCCGCGGCGTTCCGCGATCGCGAGCTGGGGAAGCTCAGTGTCCCGGTCGGGCTCATCTGCGGCATCACCGCCGGGTACGCGTACAACCGATTTGGTAACACGAGACTTCCCACGTATCTGAGTTTCTTCGGAGGGCGCCGGTTCGTCGCAATCGTTACGGGCCTCGCCGGTCTCGCGTTCGCGGTGATCGTCGGCACGACCTGGCCGGTCGTCGAGCAGGGAATGGACGGGATGAGCCGCGCGATTCTCGGCTCGGGTTCCGCCGGCCTGTTCATCTATGGCGTGCTCAACCGCATTCTCCTCATCACGGGTCTGCACCACATCCTCAACAACGTCGCCTGGTTCATCGTGGGGGACTTCAACGGCGTCACCGGCGATCTCAAACGCTTCTTCGCGAACGACCCGACAGCGGGCGCATTCATGTCCGGTTTCTTCCCCGTGATGATGTTCGGCCTGCCGGGCGCCTGTCTCGCGATGTATCGGGCCGCGCGGCCCGATCGGCGCGCGGCCGTCGCGGGCCTGCTGGGCTCGCTCGCGCTCACGACCTTCCTCACCGGCGTCACCGAGCCGGTTGAGTTCACCTTCATGTTCCTCGCACCCGTGCTCTATGCGTTGCATGCAGTCGCCACGGGCTTTTCGATGGCGCTTATGGACCTCCTCGGCGTTCGACTCGGCTTCAGTTTCTCCGCGGGTCTTTTCGACTACGTGCTGAATTTCGGAAACGCTCAGCATCCTCTCTGGCTGCTGCCGATCGGTGTCGTGTACTTCGGCGTGTACTATTTCGGATTCAGCTTCTGCATCCGGCGCTTCAACCTCGCCACGCCAGGGCGCGAGTCGGAGGAGACCTCCGCAGTAGCCGTGCGCACACCGACGGGGGACTCGCCCGCTACCGCCGCAGCGTTCATCGAGGCGCTTGGCGGCGCCGGCAATCTCACAGAAGTCGAGGCATGCACGACCCGTTTGCGACTGGGAGTGGTTGACAGCACGCGGGTGAACGAGCCCTCGCTGAAACAGCTCGGCGCGCGTGGAGTCATCCGGCCGTCGCCCGGCAGCCTTCAGGTTGTGCTCGGTCCCATCGCGGACCAGGTTGCTGGAGAGATTCGGACAGCGCTGCGCGAGGGTGCCACCGGCGCACCCACCGTTCCGGCGGGACATGATCCGATGGCGCTGCTCAAGCTGCTAGGAGGTCGAGACAACGTGCTGGATCTCGCGGCGGTACCGGGTCGACTCCTCTTGAAGCTCGCGCGCCCCGAAATCGTCGACGATCGTGCACTCGAGCAGCTCGGAGTGCGCGGCATCGCGCGGGCAGGCAAGGGTGGATTGCAGGTGCTGGTTTCTGGGCCTGTCGAAAGCACAGCGGCACCGCTGCGTGCCTTGCTGTCCCAGTCCTGACGAGCTCCCTCGGCGCCGCCGACATGCGCGATGCCATCACACCGATGCGCGAGTGGTCGGCGCCGGACGACGAGACCGTCCACCGCGAGGTGATCCCGTCCGCACAGCCCGCGGTGCTGCGCGGGTTTGTGAAGCACTGGCCGGCGGTAGCGGCGGCGAAGTCCCCAGCAGGCGCGCTGGACTATCTGCGCGGATTCGACAACGGCGCACCGGTCGACGCCATCATGACGCCGCCGGAAGTGGAAGGCCGCGTCTTCTACGACGCCGCCTTCAACGGCTTCAATTTCATCCGCAACCGGCTGCCTCTCGGCACCGTGGCCGAGCAGCTCATGCGCTACGCCGCGTTCCCGCGTGCACCGGCAGTCGCCGTGCAAAGTGCGCTGATCCGTGACTGCCTGCCCGGATTCACCGGCGAGAATTTCCTCACCGTGATCGACGAAACCGTGCTTCCTCGCATCTGGCTCGGGAACGCGATCACGACACCTACGCATCTCGACGAGTGGAACAACATCGGCTGCGTCGTCGCCGGCCGCCGGCGATTCACGTTGTTCCCGCCGGATCAGGTTGGGAACCTCTACATCGGCCCGATCGATTTCGCACCGACCGGCGCACCGATCAGCCTCGTTCCGCTGCATGCGCCGGACTTCGCCAGGTACCCGCGATTCCGCGAGGCGTTGGCCTCGGCGGTGACGGCGGAGGTGGAGCCGGGCGACGCCGTCTACATTCCGCCTTTATGGTGGCATCACGTCGAGTCGCTCGCGCCGTTCAACGTGCTGGTGAATTACTGGTGGCACGCCGCTCCAGGAACGCCCACCGGCGCGAGCAGCGGTTTTGACGCGCTCGTGTACTCCATTCTGAACATCCGTTCGCTCCCTCCCGCCGTCCGGAACGCATGGCATGCCTTGTTCGAGCACTACGTTTTCGGGGAGCACGAGGATGCGACGGGCCACATTCCTCCGCATCGTCATGGCCTGCTCGGACGCCTGTCTCCCGAAGATGCTGCCCGTGTCCGGGACTACCTCATGCAGCGGATGAAGGGCCCGAAGTGACCTCCTGGCCGGGCTTCCGTCCAACCTTCGGCCCCAGCTGTGCGGCCGTGGCTTGCGGCTGGTCCTTCATCGCGGTATGCCTTGGGGCCGGCACAGCTGCGAACACATCGGGAGGCTCCATGGCCCTGCCTCACAGCTCCGCACGGTCGGGCATCGCGCTCGTCCTGACGCTGCTGGCGCTCATTTGCATGACCGCCCAGGCGCAGGATTCGGAGCGGCCGCCCAGCGCTCGTGCCGTGTACATGATCGAAATTCGGGACGCCATCGGCCCAGCCACGCGGGACTTCTTCCTGAAGACGCTTACCGCCGCGGAGAAGGGCGGCGCGCAGTTGCTGATCGTGCAGCTGGACACCCCGGGCGGGCTCGATTCGTCCATGCGGGACATGATTCGCGCGATCCTCGCCTCGTCGATACCGGTCGCAGTTTACGTTTCGCCTTCCGGAGCGCGCGCCGCGAGTGCAGGGACCTATCTGCTGTATGCGAGCCATGTCGCCGCGATGGCCCCGGCAACGAGCCTCGGCGCGGCGACGCCGGTGCAGATCGGCGGCGGTACTCCACAGCCCGATTCTGACAAGGGCAAAGAAGGTGAATCCCCGGAGCCGTCATCGGCGATGGAGCGTAAGGCGGTGAACGACTCGGTGGCCTACATCCGCGGCCTCGCCGAGCTGCGCAAACGAAACGTCGAATGGGCCGAGTCCGCCGTGCGCACAGCCGCGAGCCTCCCGGCTCAAGCCGCACTGGAGCAGAACGTCGTCGACCTGATCGCCTCTGACGTACCGGATCTGCTGAGACAGATCGATGGGCGCGAGATCACGACGCAGGCGGGCGTTGTGCGTCTTGCAACTTCCGGCGCGACGCTGGAGCGCATCGAGGCAGACTGGCGCATCAAGCTGCTCGCCGTGCTGACCAATCCGAACGTCGCGTACATGCTCCTGCTCGCGGGCGTGTACGGCTTGCTACTCGAGGGATACAACCCCGGCACGCTGGTGCCCGGCATCGTCGGCGCAATCTGTCTCCTTCTTGCGCTGTATGCATTCCAGGTGCTCGCTGTGAACTATGCGGGCCTGGGCCTGATGATCCTCGGGCTGATCCTGATCGTTGCGGAAGCGTTCGTACCTAGCGTCGGCGCTCTCGGGATTGGAGGCGTCGCTGCCTTCGTAATCGGCTCGATTATTCTGCTCGACAAGGACGTACCGGGTTTCAGCATCGCCCGCGAGGTGATCGGTGCGGTCGCTCTGGCGGCGAGCGTGCTGATGCTGATCATGGTCACAAGTTTCGCACGCGCCCGGCGCCAGCCCGTCGTGACGGGCGTCGAGCAGATGCTTCAGGAAACCGCTGTGGCGCTCGCGGATTTCTCTCACTCCGGCCCCGTAGCCGTTCACGGCGAAAGATGGAACGCCGTGACTCGTGCTCCTGTGAGGCAGGGCCAGCGTCTGAGGATCGTGCGCGTAGACGGGCTGACGCTGGAAGTGATCCCAGCCGAATGAACGCCGTTTCGCCCTCGGCAACAATTACAAATCTGTCGCTCAACGAGTACATCTGACACGAGGTTCACACCCGCCCGTCGCCAAACGGCGCCACGCTCCTGAGCCAGTAAGCTTCGAGGTTCGACAAGCGAAGCAGGGTGAGGCGGCGCGGCCGCCGGAAGGAGCGACGGGTGATCGACGATGTCAGAAACAAGGTCAGGCAGCTCTATCTTTTTCTGAAGGAAGCCAACCAGCTTCGTTTTCCACCTGTCCGGAGTTTGAGCCAGCATCCAAAGGCGGTGCGACTCGCGGATGCTCCTCAGCATCCTTGCGTCGTCATCAATCGGCGGAGCAGGAGCGCGGAGGCGGAGGACGATTGTCTGCTGCGCGTTCGCCGGCCGTCGCTGACGACGTGTCCGGCTCCTCCGTTCAACGTGAGCAACTGGCTGCTGCCCGAATGGGACGATCCGACGAAAGCGGCGTATTTCGCGGAGAGCCGCAATGCCGCCGGCGCGGAGGGCGCCGCGCTGACGATCCGCTTCGGCGACGATCCGCAGCGCGTCGCCGATTTCGAGGCATGGGCCGCGCAGCGGGATTCCTGGGCGGCCGAGGAAGTCGCCGCGCGCCAGGCGCTGCGCTTCTTCGAGCTCTTCTATGAGATACACGCCGCCATCGAAAGGGATGGCGGGGAGCAGCTGGAGCTCGTCGCGGCCGATGGTCGCCTCAAGTGGCTGGCGGTTTCCTCGCTCGAGGGCGAAGTGCCCATCGATCATCCCATCCTGCTCAAGCGCGTAGAGCTGCGCTTCGACGCGGCCGCAGCGGAGTTCAGCATCCACGAAACGGATCGTGCGACGGAGCTCTACAGCGCGATGCTCGCGGACCTGCAGCACCCGGCCGTTGCATCCTTGCGCAATCTCACGGCGGAGCTCGGGGACATCGGCCACCACCCTTGGGGCGACGACGATACCGAGGGCTTCTTGAAAGCCGTCGTGCAGACGCTTTCGCCCACGAGCGGCAGGCTGTTGAAGGAGTCCTCGCCCGAGGAACCTTCGGATGCTCCGCGCATGTGGCGCGACCCGATGCTGATCCTGCGACGGCGCGTGGGCGGCATCGCGAACGCGATCGATGCCATCATCGACGATATCGACCGGCGCAAGGTGTTTGCTCCGGCGCTGGTGCAGATCACTGGAATGACGGGGAATGGCTCCGCCGTGGAACCGGATGCCGCGTCGCCGCCGTCCGCCGCGCCGGCTGGTGAGGTCTCCGCAACGGGCGCGTTCCCGACTCTCGCGCCGCTGCAGGATGACGACGTACTGCTCGGCAAGGAAGCGAACGAAGAGCAGATCCAGATCATCAAGCGCCTGAGCCACAGCGGTTCCGTGCTCGTGCAGGGCCCGCCCGGGACCGGCAAGACACACACCATCGCCAATCTCATCGGCCACCAGCTTGCGCAGGGAAAATCCATTCTCGTTACTGCGCAGACGGCGAAGGCGTTGCGCGTTCTTCGAGACAAGGTGCCGGAGGTGCTTCGCCCTTTGTGCGTGGCTGTGCTCGGGAGCGACCAGGACGCGCGCCGCCAGCTCGAAACCTCCATCGGCTCGATCACCGAACGACTCACGACCGAGAGCAGCGCGTCGCTCGCGACCCGCGCTGCTGGCCTGCGCGAACGTCGCAAGCAACTGCTCGGCGAATCCAAGGTGCTTCAGCAGGATCTTCGCGAAGCGCTGGAAAACGAGTATCGCGAGATCGTCGTGGACGAGAAGCGGTTCACGCCATCCGACGCGGCGAGATTCGTGAAGGCGCATGCCGCTCAGGACGCCTGGATTCCCGGGCCGGTAAAGCTCGCTACACCGCTGCCTCTCACTTCCGCCGAGCTCGTGCGCCTCTATTCGCTCGGCGCTGCTTTCACGGCGCGCGAGGAAGCTGACGCCCGGCGGCCATTGCCCAACGTCGCGGAGCTGCCGTCGGCGCGGCAGTTCGAATCGCTGTCGGTGTATCACAGAAGGCTCGCGTCGGCGGACCTGTCCGCGGGCGCGAATCGCTGGGCGGAGGCGGGCAAGGGCGCCAGCGAGGCGATCGAATCGATCGCCGCCGCGCTGGAGAAGGAGTTTTCCGAGCACCTGCGGCGACAATCCTGGCGACCATACGCGATCGTTGCGGGCATCAATGGTGGGACCGCGCGCGAAGTGTGGGAGCAGCTTATTCGCGGCATCGAGGATGCGGCTGAGGCCAACGCGCAATGCGCGCTGGCGCGGCACCACCGCCCGCAGCTTTCGAAGACCCTGCCTGCCCACAAGCAGAAGGAGATCGCCCGCGAAATCGTGCAGCACCTGGAGGCCGGGAAGGGCCTCGGTATGCTGCAGATGGCGACGCATCCCGAATGGCGTCAGTTCGTGAAGTCTTCTGCTGTGGCCTCTGGTGAGCCTTCACGCATCGAGCATTTCCGCGTGCTGGCGAAGCTCGCGGAGCTGGAAGTGTGCCGGCTGGAACTGGAGGATTCCTGGAACGCGCTCGTCGGCTCGCATATCAACTCACTGTTCCGCTCGATGGGGCCGGAGCCCGAGCTGGCCTGCCGCGCGCTCACCGATGAAATCCGTCGATGCCTCGACTGGCACGCGCAGACGTGGAGCGCGCTCCACATGCAGCTGGAGTCCGAAGGGCTGAGGCTCGATGAACTGACGGCGCTGATTCCTCGGGAACCCAGCCCGCTTGCGGACTACCTTGTGGTCGAGCGGCTGGCTGCGGAGGTGCTTCCGCCGCTGCTCGCCGCGGAAGCGGACAGGCGAAAAGCCCGCGAGATCGACGCATGGTTCAGCGAGCTGGCTCGGCTCGCGACGGACGTGGATCCGGGTGCGCGCGATGAAGGCGTCATCTCGCAGATTCTTTCGGCGGTCGAGTCCCATGATCCGGCGGCTTACAGCGAAGCGCTCGAATATGCGCAACGCCTTTTCGCGGTGAAACCGCTTGTCGCCGAGCGAGATGCGCTGCTCCTCCGCTTGAGAAGCGTTGCGCCACGTTGGGCGGACCGGGTGGAAGCACGCACGCCGCCGCACGACCGTGGGCATCCGCCGGGAGATATCGAGGTTGCGTGGATCTACCGGCAGCTCTACGACACGCTCGTTCAGCGAGACAGGCTGGACGCTCAGACGCTGCAGTACGAAGTGGATCGAGTGCGCGACCGGCTGCGGCCCGTCACGCAGGATCTCATCGACGCCACGGCCTGGGGTCAGCAGCTCGCACGCCTGCAGGGGAACAACTCGATCCGCCAGGCCCTGATCGGCTGGCTGGACACTGCGAAACGGCTGATGTCCACGCGACATGTCGAGCGTCGTCAGACCCTGCTCGCCGAAGCCCGCAAGCTGATGAAGCACTCGGTCGAGGCCGTGCCTGTGTGGATCATGCCGATCTCGATGGTTGCGGAGACATTCGATCCGCGCACCACCCGCTTCGACGTAGTGATCGTCGACGAGGCGAGCCAGGCGGATCTCAACGCGCTCATTCCGCTCTACATGGCGCGGCAAGTGGTCATCGTTGGCGACCACGAGCAGGTCACCCCGCTGGGCGTTGGCAAAGAGCAGACCGTGCTGGAGAACCTGCGAAAGTCGATGCTCCACGATTTCCCAAATGCGCATCTGTTCGACGCCATGTCCTCGATCTATGACATCGGGCGGCAGGCTTTCGGGGATGCCGTGCGGCTCGTCGAGCATTTCCGCTCGGTGCCGGAGATCATCGGGTTCAGCAACCGGCTTTCTTATGAGGGGAAGATCCGTCCGTTGCGAGCGGCGAGCTCCACGCATATCAAGCCCGCATGCGTGGCGTACCGCGTGGAGGGAAAGCGCGAGGGGGACGTGAACCCGCGCGAGGCGGAGGCCATCGTGTCTCTGATACATGCCATGACGAAGCATCCGGCCTATGCCGGCAAGACGATCGGCGTGATCTCGATGGTGAAGGAGGATCAGGCGCTGCTGATCCAGTCGATGCTTCACAAGCGCATCGACAGCGTGGAGCTCGAGCGGCGGCGTATCCTCGCCGGCATTTCCGCCGAGTTTCAGGGCGATGAGCGCGACATCATCCTGCTGTCTCTCGTCGACAGCACCGGCGGGGATACATCGCTGCGAACCTTGAGAGAGGGCGCGTACGAGCTCGTGAAGAAGCGCTTCAACGTCGCGGCGAGCCGGGCGCGAGACCAGCTCTGGGTCGTGCATTCGTTCGATGCGCATCGGGATCTCAAGCCGGACGACCTGAGGTTCCAGTTACTGCAGCATGCTGAGGATCCGGCATCGACGCTGCGCGCTTCGACGCCGCAGGACACGAAGCCCGAATCCGCCTTCCAGCGTGAAGTGGTGAAACGGCTGACGGATGCGGGATTCCGCGTGAACCTGCGGATGAGCGTTGGGCACTGTCGCATCGACATGGTGGTGGAGGGCGAAGACGAGAAGCGCCTGGCAGTCGAGTGCGATGGGGACCGATATCGCTCGCTGGAGAGCCTCGCGGAGGACACGGCGCGGCAGGCCATCCTTGAGCGATTGGGATGGCAGTTCGTGCGCATCCGGGGCAGCGCGTTCTATCGCGATCCGGACGCGGCGCTCAAGCGCGTGTTCGATCGGCTGGAGGAGATGGGGATCAAGCCGGCGATGGACGTCGCGAAGCCTGAGGACGATGCGCCAGGCGAAAAGGGCCTGATCGAGGAGCTGGAATCGTTGCGCGCGGATGAGGCGCTGTCGCAATCGGCAACGGCCGCCGTTGCTGCGGCGGCTTCGGGTTCCCAGCCGGCGTCGGTGGAAGGCCTGCAGAAGCCGGGGACCAGGCCGAGGAGATTCAGAAGGACGCGGTAGCCTGATTTCGCGTCAGTGGCCGCTGTTGATGGCGTCGACTGACGCAGCCAGGAGGCCCTCAGTCGCCGGGCGGCTCGGAAGTCTGCGGTGCAGTTACGCTACCGCTCTCATTCCGAGCCGCCCGGCGATTGAGGGCCTGCTTACCTGCTGGGAAGGCGCTGGCGCGTGGCGCGGCCGCGTTCCCGCGTTCTTCAGAAGAAAGTCCAGGTCGCGCCGAGCGATATCATGTCCGGCGCGTCGAAGCCCGAGCCCGCATTGAAATTGAATCGCTCGTATTCCAGGCGCACGGCGAGCTTGTCGAGTCGCAGTTGTGCGCCGGCGCCCCACGCAAGATCGGTGCTGTCGTCCGTGTCGTCGAACACGCCGAAGATCGTGTTCGTCCTCACGTGCGCCTGCGAGACCATGAAACCTCCCTTGGCGAAGAGGTCGAGCGGCAGGGCGGCGACATCCCAGTACAGCACGCCGAACACGTTGAATCCGGACTCCTCAAGCCGGAATTGCGTGATGCCGGGCTGGTTGCCTTTCACAGTGATCTCGCCGAGGTCGACGTAGCCGGCCTCGAAGCCGATCCAGTCGAGCACGCGGTAGCCGAGGAAGAGCTTGAAGGCCGTGTCCTTGCCGTCGAAGAGATCGTCCAGGGCGGAGTTCGAGAAATCCGTTTTCGCCTGGCCGACCGAGAGCCCGGCATAGATGCCGGTGTTGTCGGCGTGGGCGACCGGTCCCGCGCAGAGGCACGCCACTCCCAGAACCGCGATCCATTTGAAGCCGCGCATCTTTCCTCGCTCCGTGACATGAAAACTGGCGCGGATTGTAGTCGTTCTTCCTGTGGGGAGAAGTCAGCTTGTCTGATTCCTGAACATAAGAGAACGCATGGGACGAACCGCCGAGCCTCGAAACGTTGCAAAGTGTTACTGTGATCACGGAATGACGCCGGGTGCAGACGGTTTGACGGGCTTCGGTAGGAGGAGACATGGCAGAGGCGACGGCAGATATCGGCGCGATCAATTACATCGTGAGCCTCAAGGCCGGAGGGCACTCCCTGACCGCGGATGAACCCGCCGCCCGTGGCGGGAAGGATGCAGGGCCTGCTCCTTACGATCTGCTCGCGGGGTCGCTCGCGGCCTGTACCGCAATCACGCTGCGCATGTACGCGGAACGCAAACAATGGCCGCTGGAGTCCGCGCAGGTGGAAGTACGGTTCAAAAGGACTCCAGACAAAAGCGCTTCGATCGATCGCGTGCTGAGGTTGAAGGGCGCTCTGACCGACGAGCAGCGCAGCCGGCTCGCGGACATCGCGGAGCGCACGCCGGTCACATTGACGCTCAGATCCGGCATCGAGATCCGCACGACGCTCAAGTAGCGGGGCTTTGGTCAGGGGCGTTCAGGAATATTCAGGGCGGCGCCGGGCGAAGGGCGTACAAGTCGAGGAAGACAGGCGAGGGAGGAAAGGTCGCCATGCTTCCAGGAATCCTGACATGCGCTCGTCCGGTTTGGGTCTCGCTCGTTTCTGGAGGTGCGCTCGGGGCTGTTGCGATGTCCGTCGTAGCGTTCGCTCAGGACACCAGACCGGCCCCCGCGGCTCCGCGCGTGCTCTTCTCCACGCCGCTTCCGGATGTACCCGGGAAATCGCTGGTCGTCGTGCCCTTGAAGTGGGGTCCGAACACGAAGTCCACGCGCGTGGATCACCGCCACCCCGGCTCGGTGTACGTCTACGTGACCGAGGGAACGGTTCGCCTGGGTATCGAAGGTGAGCCGGTTCGGGTAGTGCGCGCGGGCGAGAGTTTCTTCGAGCCGCCGGGCGCGCTTCACACGGTCTCGGAGAATGCCAGTGCAACGGAGCCGGCCGCGGCAATCGCCGTGATGATCGTCCCTGAGGGCGCGCCGCTATCGACCCGAGAAACGCCGCCGGCGGCGAAATGAGCATGCGTATCCGCTCGCTCCTGGTAGCACTCGTTGCCTTGGCCGGCCTTGGTGCCGCGTCGGCTCCGGAGGACCTGTCTCGGAAAGTGACGCATGTAGCCTCGGTACCGGAAACCATGCTTGCCGCCGCCGCCGACCACGCGGGAGGCCCAGAGGTGCTCACGGCTCACCGCCTGCCGGTTCTCAAACCCAACCCCGGCGAGGTGCTGATCGCCGTTCATGCGGCGGGCGTAGCGGCCTGGGATGCGGACATGCGGCGGAATCCCGGTCCGCGCATGCGGTTTCCGCTTGTGCTCGGCACGGACGGCGCTGGGGTTGTCGCTGGTGTCGGCGCGGACGTTCGCAACTTCAAAGTCGGCGACGAGGTTTACGCGGTCGGCGGTGTGCGCGGCGGCTTCTATGCCGAGTACGTCGTGGTTCCCGCTGAACGCGTCGCGCGTATTCCGAAAGGGATGAGATTCGAGGAGGCGGCAGCTCTCGCCGCCAGTGGACTTTCCGCGCTCCAGGGTCTCGACGATGTTCTGCAGATGCAGCGAGGCGAGGCGCTGATCGTTCATGGCGCCGCTGGCGGAGTCGGCACTCTGGCGATTCAGCTCGCGAAGCTTCGCGGAGTGCGGGTTCTCGCAACGGCTACGAGCGAGGACGGCTTGGCACTGGTGCGGCGGCTGGGGGCGGACATGGCCGTGAATGGGCGGACGGACGATATTGCGGGCGCCGCGCGGCAGCTGTACTCGGGCTTGCGGGCGGCGACGCGCTCGAGCGTTGCATCGATGCGCTTCGCGGCGGCGGCCGCGGGAGAGTCGCGTACCTGTATGGCATGGAGCCGTTACCGAAACCGCGCTTCGGGATACGCATGACGCTCTACAGCTTCAGGGCGGACGCTCGCGAGTTGGAGAAGCTCAATCGCGATGCCGAAGCGGCCAAGCTCCTTGTGCCGATCGCGGCAGAGCATCCGCTCGCGGATGCCTCGGAAGCGCACAGGCGTCTTGAGGCACGAGGTGTGTTGGGAAAGATCGTCCTCCGAGTGCGCTGATCTGGCATTCTCTCTTCGTCGGTTGTTCTTTGCGGAGCGAAGGGTATGCAAGCGCGCATCAGTGTCCTCACTCTGGGCGTCGACGATCTGGATCGTGCCGTGCGCTTCTATCGCGATGGGCTTGGCCTGCGCACGGAAGGCATCGTCGGCACGGAATTCGAGCACGGCGCGGTCGCGTTCTTCGACCTTCAGCCGGGCCTGCGCCTCGCGTTGTGGGCGCGCAAGGATCTTGCGCATGACAGTGGGTTGCAGGTGACGCCGGCGAGCGCGACGGAGTTCTCCATCGGACACAACGTCTCGAGCGAGGCCGAAGTCGACGCAGCGATGGAACAGGCTGGCAAAGCGGGCGCGCGCATCGTGAAACAGGCACAGAAGACGTTCTACGGCGGATACGCGGGCTACTTCCAGGATCCGGACGGCCATCTCTGGGAGGTCGTCTTCAACCCCGGTTTCATGCCGACCGAATAGGCGGGATCGCTTTCACAGACGCGGACGCTGTCCCTCGAAGAGGGCACGCTGGCGGCTCAGCGCGGCCACGGCGTGATTTACGAACAGGCGCACGCGCGCCATGCCTTTCAAGTCCGGATGCGTCAGGACCCATAGCGCCGTGGACATTTCGGGGATTGGAGCGTGAGCTCTCACGAGCCGGTCGTCGATATCGCCCAGATAGCAGGGTAGCGCTGCCAGCCCGGCTCCCACTGCGCACATCTCGCGCATGGCGAGAAGCGAGTCCAGACGAAACGCATGTCGGGCCGGCGGCACGTTCTTGCGGATCCATCGCGCGACGCTGCTTTCCGAGAGCGTGGAATCGGGGACTATCCACCGATCGCTGTCTTGGCGTCCGGAAGCCTTGTAGACGGCGAACGCAACTGAGCAGACACGACGCCCGACGAGATTCTCCGGCGCCTCGGAAATGGGACGGAGCGCCACGTCTGCGTCTCGCCTCGTGAGATCGAGAAGCCGGTTCGAGACGGTCACCTCCAGCGTGATGCCCGGATGCGCGTCTCGAAAAGCGCTCAGCGCTCGCGGCAGAACCGATGCGAGCAGGGTATCTGTCGTTGTCACGTGGACCGGGCCTTCGGCCCGAAGATCCTGCCCCGCGAGCTTTCTTTCGATCTCCGCGATGGTGTTCTCGAAGCCGCGGGCTGCCGCGAGGATTTCATCGCCCGCGGGTGTCAGTACGTAACCGTGAGGCAGGCGTTCGAACACCCGCACCCCGTGGTTGCGCTCGAACGAGTCGATCCTGCGAAGAACCGTCGTCCGATTGACCTTCAACTCGCTGGCAGCGCCGGTCAGCGACCCGAAGTCGGCTACAGCGATCAGGTAGCGAAGGTCGTCCCAATCCATCCGGTGTGCAGGTCCGGTGCGGGAGTTCTTTCTGGCCATGGCATTTGACGATACCACGGCTTCTCAGAAAGCGGCCGCAAGCTGCTCCGCTGCCGCCATTGCGCTCGTCCGGCGCGCGGCTACCTCCTCAGGCGAGGCGAGCGTCGGGGCGATCGTAATCTCCTGCACGTCGTCGATGCCCAGGAACTGCAACCATCGACGCATGTAGGGCTTCTGGAAATCGTCCGCGTACTTGCCCGACTCCTCGTGCACGTTCGCGCTCGCATGCACGAGAAGCGCCTTCTTGCCGGTTAGGATCGTGCCGTAGCCTCTTTCGCGAGACCACGTCCAGTTCTCGCCCGGCAGGGTCACGACATCGATGTAGTGCTTCAGCGGATACGGGATGCCGAAGTTCCACATGGGAACACTGAACACATACTTGTCCGCCGAGTTGAAGTGCCGGGAGACGGCGCGCAACGCCTCCCAGCGCGCGAGTTGCCCGGTGGTGAATACATTCCTGCGGAGCACGGCGAACTTGGCGTCGAGGGCGGCGGCGTCGAACGGCGGAAGCTCGAGGCTCCAGACGTCCAGCGTCTCGATGACGTCGTCCGGGTGCGCGCGCTCATAAGCCGCAAGGAAGGCGCTCGCGACCGCGCGAGTGTGCGAGCGTTCTTTCGAGGGAGAGGCTTCGATGTGGAGGATTCTGCTCATGCGAGTCTCTCCACTAGTGCCGGGCTTCGATCAGGTGAAGGCCGATCATTCCCCCGAACACGGCGGCGATGCAGAGGAGGCGCAGGGGGCTCGTGCTCTCATCGAAGAGGAAGATTCCGATGAGGGTGACGCCGATCGCGCCGATGCCGGTCCAGACCGCGTAGGCCGTCGTCATCGGGAGGATCTTTACTGCGAACGTTAGCAGCAGCACGCTGGCGATCGCCGAAGTCAGCCCGACGACGCTCGGCCAGAGTCGCGTCAAGCCTTGCGAAGATTTGAGCGCGAGGGCCATCACGATTTCGATGAGCCCTGCGGCGAGCAGAATGAGCCATGCCATGTCCGGAGTCTCCCGCGGTTCCGATGTGTCTCGTGGAAGCGGAAGTGGGGACGGGGCCAAGGACGGCAAGTGAGCAAGAATGCACGCCCGGCGTGCATCCTTGCGCGGCCGGTAGAGGTCAGAGCCCGAGCGACTGCTGCTCCGGAGGCGCGGGTTTGAGCGGCACGCCTTCGAGTTCGAGCATGCGTCGTTTGGTATCGGATCCGCCGGGCGCGGAAGTCCCAGCTTGACGCCCCGGCGACGGGACGTTCAGGCCGTCCGTGAGTTAGCCGCGGTTCTCCGCGCTCACCGCTTCCGGGCTTGGCGGACTGATCTGCTTCTTCAGGAAATGCTCGCGCCACAGGACGATGAGCCCCGCGAGAATGACGAGCGGAGCTCCGATCCACACCGAGAGCTGCGGTATTTCATCGAAGAACACGTAGCCCAGGATCACAGCCATGACGATGCTCGTGTATTCGAGGGGTGCGATCGTCGAGGCTTCGGCGTAGCGATACGAGTAGGTCATCAGCAGTTGGCCGAATACGCCAAACAGCCCCGCGAGCACGATGAGTCCCGCTTGCGTCGGCGAGGGCATCGGCCAGCCCTGAATTGCAGTGAGGGCCGCGCACACCATGAACGTCAGCGAGAAATAGAACGTGATCGTAATCGCATGCTCGCCGCCGCTCATTGCGCGCAGGGAGATCATCGCGACGGCCGCGAACAGCGCAGCACCCAGTGCGGCGAGCGAGCCGAGCGGACTTCCGGTTCCGAACGACAGATGTGGTCCGATCATGATCAGCACGCCGGCGAAGCCGATGATGAGGGCGGTCCAGCGATAGCGATGAATCCGCTCGCCCAGGAAGATCATCGCAAGCACCGTGATGAACATGGGGCCGGTGAACGTGATCGCTGTGACGTCGGCCAGGGGAATCATCGTCAGCGCGGTGAAGAGGAAGAACATGCTGATCGTGCCCGACAACGATCGAAGTGCATGTCCGCGCCAGTTGCTGGTTTTCAGAAGATGCAGGCGGTTCGTGCGCCAGACGATGAGCGCCAGTACCGCGGCCGATATGAGCCCTCGCACGAAGATGGTCTGACCGCTCGGCGTCTCGTTTCCGAGCAGCTTGACGCACAAGGTCATGCCGGAGAACAGAACGAGGGAGGCGAGTTTGAGGGCGATGCCAAGGACGGGGCGATGGCGCGAAGGAGTTTGAGCTTGCAAGAACCGGGGAGGGCGAGGTGACTGGCGGACGCGGAGTATACAGGCACTCGGCGGGACAGCGGTTGTCTCGCGGGGTCAGGCTTCCGCAAGGATCAGAGGCCGGCGTACGATGGCGCGCCAGGGGCGCGTCACGAATGGGGGCAGCAGGGTGGTGAGGAAGTCCAGGAAAGTCGCGAAGAAGTCAGCCAGCCCGCGGGCCGGTGCGAAAGCGCGCGCCTCGCGCAAGGCGGAGCCGAAGAAGCCGCGGTCCGGCAAGGCGGCGCAGCCGGTCCTCCTCTCGGGCGGCAACCCCCAGATCCCGAAGGGTGAGGGCGACGCTCCCGTGCAGGCCTACATCGCCGCCATGCCCGGATGGAAGCGCGAGATCGGCCAGCGCATCGATGCGCTCGTCGAGCGCAACGTCCCCGGCGTGCGCAAGGCCGTCAAATGGAATTCGCCTTTCTACGGCGTCGAGGAGCGGCACTGGTTCGCGAGCTTTCATTGCTTCAACAAGTACATCAAGGTGACGTTCTTTCGCGGCACATCGCTCAATCCCGTACCAGCGGGCGAATCCAGGCATCCGGAAGTGCGCTACCTCGACATCTACGAAGGCCAGCTCGACGAAGCGCAGCTTGCCGACTGGCTGAGGCAGGCCAGCCGCCTGCCGGGCGAGAAGCTGTAAGGACGCTGATACAACCATGAAGAGGAAGGAAACCGCCATGAAGGACTCTCCCTCGCGGCTGATCGACGCAAGAATCCAGGAACTGGGCGACTGGCGCGGCGAAACGCTCGCGCGCGTTCGCGCCCTCATCAAGCAGGCCGATCCGGAGGTCGTCGAGGAGTGGAAGTGGCGCGGCGTTCCGGTGTGGTCGCACGCGGGAATCATCTGCACCGGCGAGACGTACAAGAGCGTCGTGAAGCTGACGTTCGCAAAGGGTGCTTCGCTCGAAGACCCTTCGGGTCTTTTCAACGCCAGCCTGGAAGGCAACACCCGCCGCGCCATCGATATTCACGAGGGCGACAAGCTGGACGAGAAGGCATTGAAGGCGCTTGTTCGTGCGGCCCTGGCGCTGAACACCGCCCCGAAAAAGAGCGCCCCGAAGAAGAATAAGAAATCGGCTTGAACAGAGAGAGGCCCGCGCCGGAACGCGGGTCTCGCCGTTTCGAATCAGCCCTTCTGCTTTGCGATGACCTCGTCTGCGGCATCCGAGACCTTGATCCATTCAGGGTCGGGCGCGGCACCGGGCACGTAGCTGTCGTGCCAGTTCCACCAATAGTACGGACGCGTCTTCGGGTAGCCTTCCGGCGAGTTCTCCCACTCCTCCTGACGCCCGAGGGCCGTCATGTCGAGGTAGCTCCAGACTGTGCCCATCGCCTCGTCGCCGCGGGCATTGATGAAGTACGTGCGGAAGATTCGATCGCCGTCGCGGATGAACGCGTTGTGGCCGTGCCATTCATCCACGCCGAAGTCGGCATCGAAGCTGTCCGTGATGGTGTACCAGGGAATGTCGTCCCAACCCATCTGCCGCTTCAGGCGTGCTATGTCGGCTTGCGGCGCGCGTGACGCATACACGAGGGTCGTGCCGCGCGCATTCAGGTGCGACAGGTGCGTCACCTGGTCGGCCATCAGGGAACAACCCACGCAGGCATGCTCCGGCCATCCGTGCACACCCGGCTCGAAAAAGGCACGGTAGACGATCAGTTGCCGGCGACCATCGAAAAGATCGAGCAGGCTCGCTTTGCCCCGCGGACCCTCGAACGTGTAGCTCTTATCCACCGCCATCCACGGCATTCGGCGTCGTTCGGCGGCCAGCGCATCGCGCGCGTGCGTGTGGGCTTTTTCCTTGACGAGAAGCTGATCGAGCGCAGCGTTCCACTCTGCCGCCGAAACGACGGGCGGCTTCTTCATGGGCGGCAATCGGCTTTGATCGGATGATGTAGATGCTGTCATCGTGACCTCCGGGTTTGCAGCGATCGTTCGCGGCGGGAACGAAGCATCGTTCGCACGGATCGCTCGGTGCTGGAACGCCAGCAAGTTTCGCTGCCGCAGGGTGCGCCGTGCCGGAAAGCTACGGCTTCAGGCGTTTCCGAGCACTTTCAGCGCTTCTTCGACGTGATCGTCCGGCACCAGAAGCTGCACGCCTGCCATGCCGCCTTCCATGGTCACGCCCGTGCCGGCGACGACGGAGGGGATGTCCGCGGCGTCCAGCATGATTTTCGCGATATCCGCCTCGACCGTCGTCGGATACGTCTTGATGGCTTTCATCGAGGTCCCCCATTTGTCCCGTGCTGGAGCGCTTTGAACGAGTGACTGATCCCGTAGCTTTCCGCTCACAGATATCGTGAGCGCGACGCTGGGTCAAGGAAGGGCAAGCGAGCACGCGGCGGGGCGAACGGAAGGGTGTTCGGGGCAGTGGCGCACGCGCGCAGCGACACTCCCTCGTCAATCTGGCTCGCGTGCCGTTCGTTCATCGTGCGAGTGGGGCTTCGCGGTGTCGTACTGCGGGACGGTGAATCTCAAAGTCACCGCCTGTCCGGGGAATGGTTTGTGGTTGGCGTCCACCAGCGCGATCTTCACCTTGTGATCGCCGGGCGGCAGGCCTGCGATGTCGACCGTGTTGTTATCGCTTGCATCGGCCCACCACCAGGGCAGGTCATCGACGGTGATGTGCAGATGCCCCACGCGCGGCGAGACATCGACCGCATTCGCTCCGAACACAGGCACGATGCGAAGGTTCTCCACGCGGTACTGCGCCTGGAAGACGCCTCTTCCGAGCCCTTCGGCCAGCGGAGGATCCACAACCAACCGGGGAACGGGCTCGTTCTCAATCGAAACGTACGGTGAGGCGCCGCGGATTTCCTTCGCGCTCTGCGCGGAGGCACTCGTGGCGAACAGCGAAACGCCCGTGATCATGGCGAGCGTCGTGGCGAGTGCGTTCATGCAGTCCCTCCTCGCGAGATTCGATCGCGGCTGCGCCGGTCAAGCGAGGTTCGAAGGGGGCGCAGAAGGGCGCCGGTTCTACTTGAGGCACAGATCCCGGGCCATTGGACCAAGTGTCCATGCCCCCGATCATCGTGCTTCGCGCAGGTTATGAGCTTGAGGACGCGAGGCAGGCCCTGTTTCGCTCGGAAGGCTCACGGGAGTCTCACGCGCGACGCCGGCAGTGGCGCGTCGCTTTCGCGCTCGCATACGGTGGTATGCGCCTCCCGCGACGAAGAGCACCGTGTATCCAATCAGGATCGCCAGCATGCCCGTGGTTCCCGCGAGCGGCTGATCGTCCTCGCCGACGAAGCAAAGCAGGAGCAACGCGGATCCGATATGCGCGACGAACACCCACTGCGAGGCCGCACCCAGCCGCTCCAGAAACGGCAGCCGGAAATTCGCGCGACGGGTGAACGCGCTCCACGCACCGATGCCGACGAGCACGAGCGCCGCGAAATTCACGACGCGCACGGGCGAGAGCGTCCATTTGTCGATCCAGAAGAAATGCCGTGCGGGCTCCGTGAAGCCTTCCGGGCCGCTGTAATACCGCCAGAAGAACATGGCGCAAGACACGGCAAGCGCGAGGAGCAGCGCCGAGCGGCTGCTCGCGAGCACGCGGCGAGTCTTGCCGAAACCAAGAGCGCCGAACCACAACCCCAGCACCCAGAGCAACTGCCAGGCGAAAAGATCGAAAGCACCCGTCGAGCGCAGCGGGATGTCCAAGCCCGTGACTCGCTGGAGAACTTCGTGAAACGCCGCGCGCAGGCCGAACTGAGCGGCGACCCATACCGCGACGCTGGCCGCGAGAACCCAGTTCCAGCCCCACCGCGCTGTCGCGCGCATGAGGAATGCCGTGCCCACGAAGAACAGCACGTACATCGGCAGGATGTCCAAAAGCGGCGGCTGGTACAGCAACACGACGCTGCTGAACGCGGCCTTGCGCGGCTGCTCGATGTACAGGTCCAGGAGATTGCGAGCGGCGGTTCGATGGAAATTCACCGCGATCCAGGCGACCACCGTGAATGCGATGACGAGCAGGGCAAGGTGGATTACGTAAAGACGCAGGGCCCGCCCGAAGACCCAGCGTGTCGCGGCCTCCATACCGCTGCGTTCCTGCTGCTCGACGAAAATCTTGCCAGCGAGGAATGCGGAGAGGAAAACGAAGCCTTCGGCGGCGGAGATGAACCCGACAGGCTCTCCGAAGCGGCCTGCCCAGACCGTGGGCAAATGCGTCAGGGTCATGAGCAGGAGCAGAACGCCCCGGGAGATGTCCAGAATCGGGTTGCGGGCCATCAGGATGTCCGTTAAGAACCGTACGGGCTAGCAAGAAGAGTGCCGCAAGTGAGCCCAAAACGGGAGCACCGGGTCGCTGCCGCCCCTCAGACGGAGCTTGCACCTTACCAAAGCTCGGCCGAATTGATCGTGCGGAGGCTCGGAACGGACCCGACTCGGGGCCTGAGCGCATCGGAGGCGCGCCAGCGTCTCGCTCGATACGGGCCCAACGAGCTCACCCGGACGAAGCCCGTGCCGGCGTGGCGAAAGATGCTCGCGCAGTTTCGCGAGCCGCTCGTGCTTCTCCTCATCTTCGCCGCGCTGATTTCGGCCCTGCTGTGGTTTTACGAGCGGGATACGCCGCTGCCCTACGAAGGTCTCGCGATTCTCGCCGTCGTGCTGCTCAACGCGGTGATGGGCTACGTGCAGCAGTCGAAGGCCGAGCAGGCGGTCGCGGCTCTCCAGCGCATGTCCGCGGCTCACGCGCATGTGATTCGCGATGGCGAGCGGCAAAGCATCGCCGCGTCCGAAGTAGTTCCCGGAGACATCATCCTGGTGGAGGAGGGCGATTCGGTTCCGGCCGACGCGCGGCTCATTCAGGTAACGGCTTTGCAGACTGCGGAAGCCGCGCTCACGGGCGAAAGCCTGCCCGTCGTCAAGGATGTCGAGACGATCCCGGACGAAGTCGGCATCGGCGACCGGTTGAACATGATCTTCGGGGGAACCTCAGTCACCTACGGGCACGGGAAGGCGGTCGTCACAGCAACAGGGATGCATTCCCAGATGGGGCAAGTCGCGGGGCTGCTCGAGGCGACACCCGATGTCCAAACGCCACTGCAGCGGGAGCTGGCGAAGGTCGGCAAAGTCCTTGGACTTGTCGTCATGGCGATCGCGCTGGTGATGATCGTGACGATAGTCGCGGTGGAGGACGTCCGGGGATTTTCCGATCTTTTCGATGTGTTCATCCTCGGCGTTGCGCTTGCGGTGGCTGCCGTTCCGGAGGGGTTGCCGGCAGTCGTCACGGCCGTGCTCGCACTCGGCGTGCAGCGGATGGCTCGCCGGAAAGCGATCGTCCGTCATCTCGCATCGGTCGAAACGCTGGGTTCGGCCAACGTCATCGCCACGGACAAGACCGGCACGCTTACGCGCAACGAGATGACCGTGCGCGCCGTCGTCACCGCAAGCGGTCGCGTGGATTTCGAAGGGACCGGTTATGTGCCGGAGGGGGCGGTTCGGCGGCATGCCGCCGGCTCGGCGGATTCCGTCGAGATCGACAGCGATCTTCGTTCAGAGCTTGAGCGTGCGCTTTCCGTTGGCGATCGTGCGAGCAACGCCACGCTGCGGGAGCAGGAGGATCGCTGGATCGTGCTGGGCGATCCCACGGAAGGCGCCTTGCTCGTTGCGGCTCGCAAAGCAGGTCTTGCGGATGAGGCACTGAGCGCGCGGTTCGTGCGCGTGGGCGAGGTGCCGTTCTCGTCCGAGCGCAAGCTCATGACGGCGATTCTCACGGACGCGCAGCGCGACCAGAGCCTTCGGGTATTCACGAAGGGCGCGCCGGATGTGCTGCTGGCGCGCTGTACGCACGAGCTCGTGGGTACCCGAACGCGCGCGCTCGATGAAACGAGGCGGGCGGAGATCCTCGCCACCAACGAGAGGCTGGCGCGCGAAGCCTTTCGAACGTTGGGCGTGGCGTATCGGACGTTGCCGAAGGGGACGGACATCGAAGACGTCGGCTCCGGGCTCGAAAAAGAGCTCGTGTTCGCGGGGCTGATCGGGATGATCGATCCTCCGCGCGCGGAAGCTGTTGAAGCCGTGAGACGCGCAACCCGGGCTGGGGTGCGGACGATGATGCTCACTGGAGACCACCCGGTGACCGCGTCCGTGATTGCTGGCGAGCTTGGGATTCCGGGTCGCCGCGCGGTGACAGGCACCGAGCTTCAGAAGATGTCGGACGGCGATCTGGACCGCGTTGTGTGCGATGTGTCTGTGTATGCGCGGGTCAATCCGGAGCACAAGCTGCGGATCGTCGAGGCGTTACAGCGCTCCGGTGCAATCGTCGCAATGACGGGAGATGGAGTGAACGATGCGCCGGCGCTGAAGACAGCGGACATCGGCGTGGCAATGGGCATCACGGGCACGGACGTTTCGAAGCAGGCGGCCGACATCATCCTCGCCGATGACAATTTCGCGACGATCGTCGCCGCGGTGGAGGAAGGGCGCACGATCTTCGGGAACATCCGCAAGTTCCTGCGCTACCTGCTTTCGTCCAACGTCGGCGAGGTCATGACAATGTTTTTCGGCGTGCTGCTCGCCGATGCGATCGGGCTCACAGCCGCATCGTCCAGCGCCGTGGTCCTGCCGGTTCTGGCCACTCAGCTGCTGTGGGTGAACCTGCTGACCGATGGCGCGCCGGCGCTTGCGCTGGGCGTCGACCCTCCGGACGAAGGGGTCATGCTGAAACCGCCGCGGCCGTCGTGGGAGAAGGTAATCACGCCGCGCATGTGGGCGGCGATCACGCAGGTGGGGCTCATCACGACGGTCGGGATTCTGTACATCATCGATGCCAGCCTGCCCGGCGGGTTCGTCGAAGGGTCGGGAACGCTCGTTTACGCGCAGACGATGGCATTCACGACCCTGGTGTTCTTCTCGCTGTTCACCGTTCTCTGCTCGCGCTCAGACGAGCGCAGCGCCTTCGCCGGCCTGTTTGCGAACCGCTGGCTGTGGGGCGCGATCCTGCTTTCCGTCGCTTTGCAGGTTGCGGTGGTACACGTCCCGTTCCTTCAGCGTGCGTTCTCCACGGTGCCCCTCACGCTCGCGGACTGGCTCCAGTGCGTTCTGGTCGGGAGCTCGGTGCTGTGGGTACGCGAGCTCGCCAAGATCGCAGTGCGTGCGAGGGATCGTGTCCCTACTTCGGAACAGGATCCGCGGACGGCCAGAAACGAGCGGTTGCGAGCGGCAGCCCGCGGAAGAAGGCGTTGATGGAGTGAATCTGCCCGCCCCATACCTTGAACGCTTCGAAGGTCACGAGCGCGTTGCCTTCGCCGTACGCGTTGCCGGTGTGCCCGAAGTTCATCCACAGGAGCACGACGCCGTTCTCTTCGTCCACCGCGGCGACGCTTGCGATGACGCCTGGGTGCAAGATGATGTTCTGCGAGTACATGCCGCAATCCTCGCGGCCGCAGCCCTCGCCCGCGGTGATCACGCCGTTCTCCACACGGTAGGTTCCGGGTGCAAACGGGGTCCCGCCGTCGATGAAGCTGCCCACGCGCAATCCTTCGGTGTACGTGAGGGCGGTCTTGATCATGGATGCGCGTGACTGCTTCTTGCCCGCCGGCACCGGATCGTTCATGCCCCGGATCGGTTTGCCGAGCTCGGTCGGCTGAAAGCGGGATTCGGGCGTGATCCGCTGGACCAGGGTCTCGATCCCGCCGATCTTCTTGTCCTTCACGTGAAGCAGCACGGAGAGGAGCACCTGATTCTTGCCTTCGAGAAGCTGCACGTGCGAGGCGGCGATCTGCTTTCTCGTGTCCAGGTAGTCGTGACGAAAGCCGCCCTTCGTCGTTTCGGCTTTCCAAAGCCCTTCACCGAGCTTCAGAGCCTTCGAATCCTCGGTAAAACGGACGTTCTCAGCGAGCGGCAGTTTCGAGTGGTCGCGCGCCACGAGGGCGTCGACATACTGCGTGATGAGCCCGGAGAGGCAAGCGCGGTCGCAGTTCTCAGCCGCTTGGGGCGCCTGGGAAAAGCCGAGCAACAGCAGCGAAGAAAGCGCGATGCCGATGAGCTTCGCGTTGAATGCACGACGTCTCTGAAACATGGAGTCCCCCCTGGATGTCCCCTGAAGAGTACAGGAAGGGCCCCGGAAGATTGCTCTCCACATCCGCCATGTTGCCACTGAGCGGTCGGCTGGCTGCGGCGCAGACGTCGAGGGAAGAACCCTTCGATCGTTTCCGCTGGAGGTGAGGTAGAGCGCGAACGGCGGCACCACCGAGAGTGGTGCCGCCACAGCGGCCGCGCGCTTCCAGCGCGACCACGGATCAGCGCGGCTACTGTCGCGTTCGCTGCGAGGGATCCGCGGAGGAGGGGCGGCCGCCGGCTTCCGTGTGAATCTGCGCGGGTGGCGCGCCGAAGGGCGGGGGCGGCGGCGAGTTTCGCGCGACTTCGGCCTGCGCGATGAGATACGCGCGCAGCGCTTCGGTATCTGGCGGCTTCAGTCGATCGCCGAAGTTGCCCATGCCGCGCGAGGCGAGCGCGCCTTTGAGAACCACGCTATCGAACGCAGCCGGATTCACGATCATCTGCGAGCGGCGCAGATCGGGGAACGTGGCGCGCGCCGCGCCGCCCTGCCCGTGGCACAGAGCGCAGTTGCTGGCGAACAGCTCTCCGCCGCGAGCGACGACCTCCGCCGAAGCCGTCTGAGGCGCCTGGATGAAGTCCGGCTGCTCGTAAGGCGGCAAGTCCGGAAGCGTCGCCGTGCCTCCGAGCTTGAAGACGAGAAGCCGCGTGCCGTTGGGCGCGTAATAGCCGCCGCGTGCTCCGCCGCCAACCGCCGCCGCGACATACTGCTCGCCATCGAGCTCGTAGGTGATCGCTGCGTTGAAGATCCCAGTCTTGATGTCGTACTTCCAGAGCTGCTCGCCATCCGTCGCGCGGTACGCCGAGAACTCGCGGTTAGGCAGGTTGCCGTGGAACACGATCCCGCCCGCCGTCGCCAGCGCTCCACTGGTCAACTGAATCCCTCCGGCGCCCGGGGGAAACGGTGGCGTGCTCCACACTTCCTTCCCCGTCACGGGGTCGAACGCGATCAGTCGGCTAATGAAGCCGCGCGGGGCCTCGGGATTCTCGGCGAAGTAGCGTTGAGTGACCGCCGGATTGCTCGTGCCTGCATTCGGCCGGCCGCGAGTCGGCACGTAGTTATCTGGCTCCGACATCAACGACCACATGTCAGTGGCGGGGATATACACGTATCCGGTCTCGTGGCTGTACGCCATCGGTTGCCACGCATGCGCGCCCGCCGGTCCCGGAAGCATGTTGAACGGCTTGCCGGTCACGTTGTAGCGCGCTTCCGGCACTTCGATCGGGCGACCGGTTTTCATGTCGACGCCCGTCGTCCACGTCTGCTTCGCGAAGGGATTCGCCGAGATCAGCTCACCGGTCGCCGCGTCGAGGATGTAGAAGAAGCCGTTCTTCGGCGCCTGCATCACGACGTGGCGATCTTTCCCGTCGATCTTCAGGTCCGCGATCATGATCGGCTGCGTCGCCGTGTAGTCCCACGTTTCGCCCGGCGTTTCCTGGTAGTGCCAGACGTACTCGCCGTTGTCCGGATTCAGCGCGACGATCGAAGAAAGATACAGGTTGTCGCCGCCCTGAGGGCTCCTGTACTTCTGGTTCCAGGGGCTGCCGTTGCCGACACCGATGTACAGCAGGTCCGTCTTCGGGTCGTACACGATGGAGTCCCACACCGTGCCGCCGCCGCCGAGCTTCCACCACTCACCGGTCCACGTCTTCGCCGCACGTTCCATGGCTTCGTTCTCGAAGCCTTTCGATGGATCCCCAGGTACGGTGTAGAAGCGCCAGAGGAACTTGCCCGTCTCCGCGTCGTACGCGGAGACGTAACCGCGGACGCCGAAGTCGGCTCCGGCGTTGCCGATGAAGACTTTGCCTTTTGCCACGCGCGGCGCGCCGGTGATCGAGTACGGCCATTCCTTGTCGATCGTCTCGACCGACCAGGCTTCTTTTCCGGTCGCGGCATCCACGGCGACCAGCCGGCCATCGAGCGTGCCGACGATGATCTTGCCGTTCCACGCGGCGAGACCGCGCGTGTCGATGCCGCAGCAGATGTTGATGTTCCACTCGCCAGGCACTTTCGGGTCGTAGAGCCAGAGCTCCTTGCCCGTGCGTGCGTCGTACGCCGCCACCTTGCTCCAGGGCAAGGGCTGATAGATGACACCGTCGATGTAGAGCGGCGAGCCCTCGACGGGGAGGTTGGTCGGGAAGTCCGCGTACCAGGCAAGACCCAGCTGGCTCACGTTTTCCGCGTTGATCTTGTCGAGCCGCGAGTAGCGCTGCTCGTTGTAGTCGCCGTTATAGGTCATCCACTGCGACGGTTCGTTTGCCGCATTGAGCAGCCGCTCGGCGGTGACGTTGGCGGCCTTCCCGGGCTGCGGCGATTCAGTGCTTTTGCCGCACGCGGACACCAGCACCGCAACCGCCAAGGAAACACAGACTCGTCGCATGAACCCCCCGATTCTTCATTCGCGCCGTTTACCGCGCGTGCCGGAGCGATGTTCGCGCGGCCGGAAGGTCGATGCAGTGAATATTTCTGAAAAAGTCCACTGCGCGTACGCGCCATGGGAGGAAATCCCACCGCGTCGTCAAGAGTGGCCGCCCGGATTCCTGGTCGATGCCCTGCTCCGGGGGAATATCGCCGCTCCTGCGCGGATGCCAGCTCCGCGCAGGAGGCCGGGGTTTAAGTGCTCGCCGCCTTGAGGGCTGACAGCACGCGCTCGCTTCGGAACGGCGGCCGCCGCAGCCGGACGCCAGTCGCGTCGTAAATCGCGTTGGCGACGGCTGCGATCACGGGCTTGTGGCTCGTCTCGCCCGCTCCGTAGTGGGGGAGGTCCGGCCGGTTCGGATTGGGGTCGCCGTTCACCAGCACGATCTCGACGGATTCGGGTGTATCCGAATGTCGCAGGCTCGGGTGCGAAATCCAGTCGACGCTCGTCACCTTCTCGTTGTCGAACTGCACTTCTTCCCAGAGCGCGCGGCTCAACGCGTGCAACATGCCGCACTCGACCGTGTGACGCAGGCCTTCGGGGTTGATGGCGAGCCCGCAGTCATGCGCGCAGACCATGCGCTTGACCCACACGCGCCCGGTTTCGCGATTCACCTCGACTTCCGCGGCGATGGCGGCAATCGTGTTGCTGCGATAGGTGTACGCGAAGCCTCGTCCTGTTAGCACGTTCCCACGCGTAGCGGCCGAGCGGGGGCGCGGTGAGGGACGCGTGTCCCACCCGAAAGCCTTGGCGGCGGCGCGCACGGTGGCGAGCGAGCGTGCTTTGCGGAACACGGCATCTTCCTTGGCCTGCTCCAGCATCTCCAAGCGGAACTGAACGGGATCGGCCTTCGCCGCCGCGGCGAGCTCGTCGATGAACGACTCGAAGGCGAACGTCACCTGCGGTCCATTCGGATCGCGCAGATTTCCGGTGCGCAGCGGGGTTTCCCAGACCATCGGCAGCGCGACCACTCTCGTGGTCGTGCGCCTGTTCGGAATCGCGTACAGCACGGAAGGTGCTTCGGCGTTGCCTCGCGCCGGGCGTTCGGGACGGCGGCCCATGAGCTGAGCGACCAGCACAGTGTCGGGTTCGTTGTATCCGAGATGAGCATGATCCGCGGCACACGCGTCGTATTCGAGCGCGGTCAGCTTGCCTTGCTCATCCAGCGCGCCGCGCAGCTTGAAGACGTACGGCGGGCCTTTCGTATCCCAGGCCGTTTCTTCATCGCGCATCCACTGGACGCGCACGGGGCGGCCCACTTCTTTCGCCAGGAAGGCGGCTTCGAAGCCTGCATCGTCCGCAGCGGTGCGGCCGTACACCTGCGGGCCGTCCATGTAGACGACTCGCACCTTCTCTCGCGGCATGTCGAGAAATTTCGCGACGCCGGTGCGCAGGCCGTACGCCTTCATGTCGTTGGAGTAGATCGTCATCTGGCCGTCGGAAGGATCTGCCAGCGCGTGGGCAGGGCCGATGGCGGTGTGTCCCTGAAACGGGACTTCGTATTCGGCCTGCAGCACGCGTTTGGCTGTTTCGAACGCTGCCGCCGGATCTCCCTCGACGCGCGGTTCGCTCGTGAACGTGGGCGTGGCGGTGCGCATGTAGTCGAACAGCTTGTCGGACGGCGGGAAGGGCGCGGTATCGGGCCGCTTCCATTCCACTTTCAGTTGCCGCGCCGCCCGGATGGCGTTCTCTTCGCGCTCGCAGATCACGGCCACATAGTTGCCGCGACTTACGACGCGAATGAAGCCGGGCACATCGGCGACCGACTTTTCGTCGATGCTCACGAGCCTGGCCCCTGCGAACGGCGGCCGGACGTTGCGTGCATGGACCATGCCGGGCAGCTTCATGTCCACCGCCCATTTCAGCGAGCCATCGACCTTGCCCGGGATGTCGTAGCGCTTCAGAGACTGCCCGACGACGCGCAGATCGCTCACCGGCTTCATCGCGGCTTTTCCGGTTGCGTTGTCGACGTTGCGCCCGGTGAGCGCGACGTTGAAGCGCTTGCCGTCGAGCAGCTCGGCGTAGGTAACTTTCTTCGCCGGATCCGACTTCAGCGAGATGGTTCCGTTGGCAACCGCGAGCATCTCGACCGGCGCACCTAGACGTTCCCCGCCCATCTCGAGCAGCACGCGACGCGCTTCCGCGGCCACTCGCCGCATGGTCATGCCGTCCCGCTCGACGCCGTCCGAGCCGCCTGAGCCGCCCTGGTCCGGAGTGATGTCCGTGCAGCCCATCACGAGGTGGGTCTTGTCGTATGCGATGTCCAGCTCGTCGCACATCATCTGGCGGTAGGCGGTGCCGGTGCCCTGTCCGCCATCGGTCTTGCCGACGTAGAACGTTGCGGTGTTGTCGGGGTGGATCACGATCCACGTATCGAGCTGCAGGAAATCGGGATCGGGGTACGGGCCGGCGGGGGCCGCCGCGCCTTCCTGAGCGAGCGTGTCCGTGCCGGGAAGCGTGCCGATGCTGAGAGTGATCACCAGCGCGCCTGAAGCCTTGAGGAAGCTTCGGCGCGAGGCGCGATTGATGCCGAGGACGGCGTCCTCCAACGGCTTGGGAAGCTGCAATGTGTCGGAAGGCTGCATCGTGTTGGAAGGCTGCAAGGAGGCGTTGCTCATTTGGCTTCTCCTGCAGTGCTGGCCATGAGTGGACCGGTGCCCGCTGCGGCTGTGAACTCTTCGGCTGGGGCGGACTCCGATTCGGTGCCGGTTGCAGCCTGGCGGCCCGCGGCAGACTTCGTACCGCGGACGTAGCGCTTGATGGCTGCCTGGACGCGGTAGTACGTCATGCATCGGCACAGCGCGCCGTCCATCGCCTCGAGGATTTCCTTGTCGCTCGGATTCGGATTCCGGTCGAGAAACGCCTTGGCGGTCATGATCTGCCCGTTCTGGCAGTAGCCGCACTGCGCGGCCTGCTCGTCGATCCATGCCTGCTGCAGGGGATGCAGCTTTCCGTCCTTGCTGAGCCCTTCAAGCGTCGTGATCTCTCCGCGCACTGCCGCGACGGGCGTGATGCACGAACGCACGGCGGCGCCATCCATGATGACGGTGCACACGCTGCACTGACCGAGCCCGCATCCGAAACGAGGCCCATGCAGGTCGAGGTCGTTTCGCAGCACGTACAGAAGAGGCGTCGACGGATCTACGTCCACCTCGTGAGTTGCGCCATTCACCTTCAGTTTGACGATGCTCATGCCGCACCTCGGCAGGGACGTGATTTCAGTGCTCGCGGGAGACTAGGGCAGAGCCCGTGACGGTTCAACGCGTGGGCCCCGTCGATTGGGGATGCCGGAGGCACGAAGTCCTCCGGCGGATTTGCATGGCCGGCCTGCGGTCGCAGCCCGGCACGTTCGGGTGCCTGCGGCTCATCCTTTCATGACGAGCCGCAGTGCCGGATGCCCTACCTATTCCCAGCCGGTCGGCGAGTTGTACGGCACTTCAGGATGCCGATGGCTTCGATCTCGTGGATCTGCCCGCCCCAGATCTTGTAGATGTGAAGCGCCGGCATGTCGAACGCGCGCTGGTTCGTCATGTCTGCCTCCTGCCGGTCCGGGTTGCCGACGATCCTGAACTTCTTCTGCGTCATGGGATGGCGGAAGTGCGAGAAGCCGATCGCCAGCCCCGTCACCGCGCGTGCCGCCATTCCCGTTGGACTCGTGTAGAAATGCATTTGTACTGGGATGCGACCTGTACAGTGCGAGTTCTCGAGTGAGCACCGTACATGGCGCGGTATCAGGGCGCAGGTACTATCGTCATCGAGGTGGGGTCGATCCGCCGTGACAGGTTTCGGGCACCTCAAATCCTCAATAGAGGAACACCGAGAACAGGCTTCTTCGCATGCGTACACCGATCTACAAGCTCGATTCCTTCACCACGCGCCGCTTCTCCGGAAATCCCGCGGCCGTGATGCCGATGGCCGAATTCCCTTCGGACGAGGTCATGCAGGCGATCGCGGCAGAAAACAATCTCGCCGAGACCGCATTCTTCGTTCGCGAGGGCGGCGACTATCGCTTGCGCTGGTTCACGCCGGCGGTCGAGGTGCCACTGTGCGGGCACGCCACGCTGGCGAGTGCGGCGGTCGTCATGGAGCGGTTGGAGCCGAACCGCAGCTCGGTGGTGTTTCATTCGAAGAGCGGGCCTCTGACGGTGACTCGAAGGGGTGCCGCTTACATCATGGACTTTCCGAGCCGCCCGTCCGAGCCGACGGTAGCGCCGCCGGCGCTGGCAGCCGCGTTGGGAGTGACGCCCGTCGAGGTGCTGGTCGACTCCTTCAACTATCTCGCTGTCCTCGAGCATCCCGATCTTGTGCGACGCCTGACACCCGATTTCGCTGCCATCGCTCGCATGGATCGCAGCGGAGTGATCGTGACCGCGCCGGGCGATGGGCCCTACGACTGCGTCAGCCGTTACTTCGCTCCGGCGAAAGGCATCCCGGAGGATCCCGTCACCGGAGGTGCACATTGCGCGCTCACGCCATACTGGACTTCGCGATTGGGAAAGTCCGAGATTCGCGCCTACCAGGCTTCATCGCGCGGAGGCGAGATGACCTGCCGTATCTCCCCGTCACGCGACCGCGTCGAGCTGGAAGGCCACTGCGTTTTCTACCTTGAGGGCGAGGCGGAGATTTGAAAAGCGGGTGCTCAAAGCCGAAAGCTGCGCGGGTGAATCGCGCACCCGCGACTCTGCTGCTTGTGAGCACCTTTGTCGCATTCCCGAGTCCAGGCTCCGCCATCGTCACGCGTCATGATCGTGACGAGCAGAGCTACCTCGCACTCGCTGCCAAGTACCCGCAACCGTGACGCTTCATCGCGCGGCCGACGGCGCGAACGGTCCCGGCGATCAAGGCACTCTCATCCACGCACGATGGGTGATGACGGCAGCACATGTCGCTTCGGAGCTGGCGCTTGGCGATCTCGCGGAGGTCGGTGGCAAGGTCCACCGCATCGATGAGCCCGGGCATGCGGAGGTCACCGACCTCGAGGGAATCAGTGGGCCTGGTGACAATGGCGGCCCCGCGTACGTCGAGCGCGACGGAGTTTTGTACGTCATCGGTGTCAGCTCGGCGCAGGACGCGCGACCCGCCGGCGGGAAGCAAGGGCACTACAACGTGCTCGAGCTCTATGTGCGTGTTTCGCACTACGCGAAGTGGATCGAGGACACGATTAGAACGCTAGAACCGACCCCCTGATCGGGCCGGTCGTGTTCGCCGGTCGCGGAGTGGGTGCAGGAAGTCTCCAGAGGGCGCACCTGAGGGTTTCCTGCTGGGCGGACAGGCGTCCGGTCGGAATATTTGATGCCGTGGGGGGCCTTCAGTACACTGCGCGCCCTCTCGCCGATACCGCCGCCCGCCCAGTCGAGGCCGCGCCGGAATCGTACCTCGGGGTGTAGCTCAGCCTGGTAGAGCACTACGTTCGGGACGTAGGTGTCGCAGGTTCAAATCCTGTCACCCCGACCACTTGTTTGCGGGTCCGTTTCGGACAGACCCGTCTTCCGGCGGCCGGGGTAACATTCTGGCGCCGAAGGCTATTCCGCCTCCACCGCCGCGCTCACCGTGCCGCCACTCCCAGGGCTGTCCCCCGAAAACCTTACCGCTGTGGCGCCTTCCACCGGCCCGATCTTCGCGCTCTCGTGCACATAGAGCTTCACTTCGCGGTCGAACTTCAGCGTTCCGTCGACCACGGCGTCCGGGCCGATCGTGACGGTCGGGATGTTCGACGGCTCGGTGGAAAACTCCGGCTTTTCCACGCGAATGCCGCCTTCCACGCGGGACCCGGCGCCGAGCGTGATGTCGCCGTTGAACGTGGTGATGTCGCCGCCGACGCGCGCGCCTTCCAGCCTGATCGCGCCGTTCACGTTGGTCACGCGGCCGGAAATGTCTGCGTCTTTCGCGAGGCGGATGCTGCCATTCACCGCCACCACGTCGTTCGCAACGCGGGTGCCGCCGCCGATCTCGATGCCGCCGTTTACGGCCTTGGCGGAGTCCGCCGTGACGTTCTGGCCCAGGTGAATCGCGCCGTTAACGGTGGCTGCCTTGCCGATCTTGGCGCCGTCGCCGACGTTTACCGCCCCGTTCACGGTGGTGGCGCTGTCGCTCGTGGCGCCTGCTGGCACTTCTACGGAGCCGTTTACTCCTGCGGGGCCGCACGCGCTAAGCGTGACCACCGCGGCGAATGCGAGCGAAGCGACCAGAGACGTTCTGTTAAGCAGCATGACCTTCCCCCCATATATAAGTGTCCATACGCCCGAAGACACAGAGTCTCAGGACGGGGTTACGCGCTCAGGTGGTGTGCTCCACAGCGAAGCGCGCGATGGCTCCCAAAGCTTGCTTGTATGGCGTGTCTGGCAGCGGAGCAAGCGCGGCGAGCGCCTTGTCGGATTCGGCACGCGCCAGTGACGTGGTGTATTCCAGGCCGCCCGTCGCGTCGATCGCCGCGATGATTTCCTCGAGCTGCTCGATGCCGCCGTTCTCGATGGCGTGCCGGATTACGGTCTTCTGCGAGTCGCTCCCGTGCTTCAGCGCGTGGATAAGCGGAAGAGTGGGCTTCCCTTCAGCGAGATCGTCCCCGATGTTCTTCCCGCGCGTAGCCGGATCCGAGCGATAGTCCAGGACGTCATCGACCAGCTGATACGCCGTGCCGAGATGCCGTCCGTACAGCGCCAGCGAGCGCTGCGTATCCAGAGAGGTATCGGCCAGCACCGCAGCTACTTCGGCACCGGCCTCAAACAGGCGCGCCGTCTTGCGGTAGATCACTTCGAGATAGCGCTGCTCGGTAGTCTCCGGATCGTTCGCATTCATCAGCTGCAGCACTTCGCCCTCGGCGATGATGTTCGTGGCGTCCGCCATGATTTCCATCACGCGCTGGGAGCTCAGGGCGGCCATCATCTGGAACGCGCGGGAGTAGACGAAGTCTCCCACCAGCACGCTGGCCTGGTTGCCGAAGACTTCGTTCGCAGTGTCCCGACCTCGGCGCATCGACGAGCCGTCCACGACGTCGTCATGCAGAAGCGTGGCCGTATGGATGAACTCGATGAACGCGGCGGCCTCGAAGTACCGCTCGCCCTTGCCGCCGCAGGCACGGCTGGCGAGCACCACGATGAGCGGGCGCAGCCGTTTGCCGCCACCGGTGATGATGTGTTCCGCCACGCTGTCCACCAGGGCCACGGTGCTCTTCAGGCGGGCACGGATTACGTTGTCCACCGCGGCCATGTCGGACCGGACCAGGGCGCGGACTTCGTCGAGCGTCATTAAATTAGGGGTTTGCAGCCGGGAGGGCCCGGGTTGGACCAAAGGTGCTGCATCCTAGCCGACCCCGGGGGCGGGTGAAACGCCGCCGTAACCGCGGGCCGGCCTGGTGTAAGTGCTCGTTCCCGCTTGGGAAAACGCGGTTTGACCGGGTGGGGGTCGCTGAGTAGAATGCGCGACCTTTCGTCGAGTCGACGGGCTTTTTTCCGGAATATCCCTCATGTACGCGGTCATCGCCACCGGTGGTAAGCAATACCGGGTCACGAAAGACGCCACGCTGCGCGTCGAAAAACTGAATGCCGAGCCGGGCGCCACGGTGGAATTCGGCGAGGTTCTGCTCCTGGGCGAAGGCGCGGACGTGAAGCTCGGCACCCCGCTGCTCAAGGGCAGCAAGGTGGTCGCCACGGTCGTTCGCCATGGCAAGGCCGACAAGGTCGCCATCGTGAAATTCCGCCGGCGCAAGCACTACCTTCGCCAGAAGAATCATCGCCAGCCCTTCACCGAGGTGAAGGTCACTGAGATCAGCGCCGGCTGAGTGCCGGTGGGCTGAAGCATCGCGCCCGGAAGGCGCGCACCCAGATACAAGTTCAGGTACTGCAGACATGGCACACAAAAAGGCAGGCGGCAGCACTCGCAACGGCCGCGACTCCCACAGCAAGCGGCTGGGCGTGAAGCGCTTCGGCGGCGAGACGGTTCTGGCCGGCAACATCCTGGTCCGCCAGCGCGGCACCCAGGTGCACCCGGGCACGAACGTCGGCATGGGCACGGACCACACCCTGTTCGCCACGGTGGACGGCAAGGTCGCCTTCAAGCGCAAGGGCACGGAAGGCCGCATGTTCGTGAGCGTCATTCCGGAAGCGGAAGCCGCGAACAGCTGATCGTCGGCTCGCGCCACGTTGAAGAATCGCACAGCCCCGGCCTCGCGCCGGGGTTTGTGTTTGGAGAGGCCCTCAATCGCCGGGCGGCTCAAACCCCGTCGAGAGACGTCCCCAGTCGAGAGACGTTGGCGGGGGCCCGCCGGTCGGCTTTACGCGCGGGGCTTTCGCTCGGGGAGGCGGGGTCCGGAAAACTTCCGGGCCGCCCGATGATCGAGGGTCCACTGAGCTACACCTAACGCACCTATGAAGTTCGTCGACGAAGCCCGAATGAGAGTCCACGCCGGCAACGGCGGGCGCGGCTGCGCGAGCTTCCGGCGCGAGAAGTTCGTGCCGTTCGGCGGGCCGGACGGGGGCGATGGCGGCAACGGCGGCAGCGTGTATCTCAGGGCCGCGCCGGGCATCAACACGCTCGCGGATTTCCGCGTCGAGCGCACCTTCAAGGCGAAGTCCGGCGAGGCCGGCTCCGGGAACGAGTGCACCGGCAGGGGCGGTGAGGATCTGTACATCCCCGTGCCCATCGGCACCGTCGTCACGGACGCGGACACCGGCGAGCAGCTGGGGGATCTCGTGCGCGAAGGCGACACGCTTCTCGTCGCCCGCGGTGGCAAGGGCGGCTGGGGCAACACACGCTTCAAGTCGAGCACGAATCGCGCGCCGCGTAACTTCGGGCCGGGGCTCCCTGGCGAGAAGCGCAATCTCGCGCTCGAGCTGAAAGTCATTGCGGACGTGGGGCTGCTCGGGCTGCCGAACGCGGGCAAATCCACTCTCATCAGCGCAGTGTCGGCCGCACGCCCGAAGATCGCGGATTATCCGTTCACCACGCTGCACCCGAATCTCGGAGTGGTGTCGGTCGGCGAGCATCGCAGCTTCGTCATGGCGGACATCCCTGGGCTCATCGAAGGGGCGGCGGAGGGCGCGGGTCTCGGCATCCGTTTCCTCAAGCACCTTCAGCGCACTCGCGTGCTGCTACACCTCGTGGACATTTCGCCGCCTGACCCGGAGGCGGATCCGGTGAAGGACGCGCGTGCCATCGTTGGCGAGCTCAAGAAGTTCAGCAAGGAACTCGCCGCCAAGCCGCGCTGGCTCGTGCTCAACAAGATCGACCTGCTGCCCGCGAAGGAAGCGGAGAAGCGCTGCTCGGACATCGTGCGCAGGCTGCGATGGAAGGGCCCGGTTTATCGCATCTCAGGGGTAACGGGCGCCGGCACGAAAGAGCTGATGCAGGACGTGATGCGGCATATCGAAGAGGCCGCGGCGGCGAGCGTCGAGGAAGCTTCCGTGGAGTCGACTTCCGAAGATTGATCCACCGTTGGGCCGGCGTTCCGCCGGACCCCGCGAACACGTCGGCGCACTCGGCACATCACGCCGGCACTTGGCGCCTCGTGTCCGGCACCCGTACCTCACACCCCGCACTCGGCACTTCGCGTCCGGCACCTTGCGCCCGGCAGCCGGGCTCCGCACCCCGCCTCCATGTCGCGCATCCCACACCGGCACCGGCACGCGCGCATCCCCCACGACCGCAGTTCGGCCTCCCAATGAAGTCGCCCCTCGCGGGCCGGAGCCCGATCTCCTTGCTCTGCTATGGTGCAAAAAAGGGCCCACGGGGGCCCTTTTTGTTCAACCACAGTGCAAAAACCATCAGGCAAAGGGGTCTTCTATCTTGAGAGGCAGCGATCGAATCGAGCACATCTACAAGGAGGTCGTTCGTCGAAATCCCGGTGAAACCGAATTCCACCAGGCCGTCCGGGAGGTCGTGGAGACACTGGGCCCGGTGCTGGACAAGCACCCGGAATATGCCGAGCACAAAATCATCGAGCGCATCTGCGAGCCGGAACGGCAGCTGATTTTCCGCGTGCCCTGGCAGGACGACCGGGGCGAAGTTCAGATCGCGCGCGGTTTCCGCGTCGGATTCAACAGTGCTCTGGGGCCGTACAAGGGCGGGCTGCGGTTCCATCCGTCCGTCTATCTGGGAATCGTGAAGTTTCTCGGTTTCGAGCAAGTCTTCAAGAATGCGCTGACCGGCCTCCCGATCGGTGGCGCGAAGGGTGGGGCGGACTTCGATCCGAAGGGCAAGTCCGACGGCGAGATCATGCGCTTCTGCCAGAGCTTCATGACCACGCTGTATCACTATCTCGGCGAGTTCACGGACGTGCCGGCCGGCGATATCGGCGTCGGCGCGCGCGAGATCGGCTACCTCTTCGGGCAGTACAAGCGAATCACCAATCGCTACGAATCCGGCGTGCTGACGGGCAAGAGCCCGCTTTGGGGCGGGGCGCTGGTCCGCCGCGAGGCCACCGGCTACGGGACGGTGTACTTCGTCGAGGAGATGCTGAAGTCACGCGGCAACGGGCTTGAGGGCAAGACGTGCATCGTCTCGGGATCGGGCAACGTCGCGATCTACGCCATCGAAAAGCTGCAGCAGCTCGGGGCCAAAGTCGTGGCCTGTTCGGACTCGAACGGCGTCGTCTTCGACGAGCGCGGCGTGGACCTTCAGGTGCTGAAGCAGCTCAAGGAAGTCGAGCGCAAGCGGATCAGCCGTTACGTCGAGCATCGGAGCGGCGCGAAGTACATGGAGAACGGCCGCATCTGGGATATCCCGTGCCAGGTCGCGCTTCCGTGCGCCACGCAGAACGAGCTCGATGAAACCTCCGCGCGTCGGCTAGTCGAGAACGGCTGCATTGCTGTGGCTGAGGGCGCGAACATGCCGACTACTCCGGGCGGCGTGCGCGTGTTCCTCAACGCGGGGATCTGCTATGGGCCGGGGAAGGCAGCCAATGCGGGCGGGGTGGCAACGTCGGCGCTGGAGATGCAGCAGAACGCGAGCCGGGATGCGTGGACGTTCGAGTACACCGAGCGGCGGCTGCACGAGATCATTCAGAACATCCATCGCGATTGTCATGAGACTGCCGCGGAGTTTGGCAGCCCGGGGAATTACGTGAGCGGCGCGAACATCGTGGCGTTCAGGCGCGTGGCGCAGGCGATGCTGGCGTTTGGGGTGATTTGAGGGCTGGAGATTGCTCGCGAGGGCTCCGGTGGCGGTGACTGCTGCCGGAGCCTTCAGTAGGAAGAAGCCCTCGATTGCCGGGCGGCTCAGAAGGCGGGGGGCTCGGTCCCGAGGGACTTCTTTCTTAGTGGATGTGGGTTTCGGGGCTTCGGGCGACGCGGGGGAGGACGACCTCTGCTTCGAGCCCGCGAGCTTCCCGATTGCGCAGGGTGAGCTGACCGCCATGTCCGAGCACGATGTCGCGCGCAATGCTGAGCCCCAGCCCAGTTCCTTCGACGCCGCGGGATAAAGCCGAGCGTGCGCGATAAAACGGCTCGAACACACGATCGAGCTCTTCCGGCGGAATCCCCGGACCGCGATCCGCCACCTTCAGTCGAAGCGCGTTCCCATCCTCCAGCGTCACGCTCGCCTTCTCTCCGAACTTCACCGCGTTGTCGATGAGATTCGTGAGACACCGCCGGAGCGCCGACACTTTGCCTACATACGGCCGCCGCGCATGGCCGCGAACCGAAACCGTGCGCCCCATCTCCGCATACTCCTTCTGCAAGCGGGCGAGGAGCTCGTTGATGTCGATGGGTTCGGCGGCCTCCGGGTTCTCCATTCCCTTCAGCGTGGCCAGCGTCGATGAGACCATGCTCGTCAGCTCATCGATGTCGCGGGCGAGCTTTTCGCGGGCCGCGGCGATCTCGCGAGCGTCCGCATGCTCATCGAGCGTCTCGATCCGAAGGCGCATGCGGGTGAGCGGCGTCTTGAGATCGTGAGACATCGCCGCGAGAGCACGCGCACGATATGTCACGTACTGCTCGACGCGAGCCTGCGCAAGATCGAACGCCATCGAAAGAACCCGCAGCTCCCTCGGCCCCGAGGGCTCAACGGCGCCGGGTTCGACGCGGCGGCCAAGCAGCTCCGCTTCATCTGTGAGCTTCGCAAGGGGCCGAGTGACGCTTCGAGCAGAGAAGTAGACCCCGCAGGCCACAGGCGGGATCAACAGGAAGAGGGTCCCCAGCAGCGATGCGCGATGAGCTTCCGGAGCGATGACCAGCGCCACGATATGCGGGACGACCACCGCCGCCAGCGTGACCGCCATCATCCGGCCGAACACACCATCCGGCACCCAACCCGCCGGCAGGCTCCGGCCCAGCATCACGTGCGACAGCATTCTCATTCCGCCTCCACAGTCGTCCCCAGCACATAGCCGTCGCCATAAACGGTCTTGATGATTCGCGGTGCACCGACGTTATCCAGCAGAAGCTGGCGCAGCCGGCTCACGCGCACGTCGATGCTCCGGTCGAAGAGCTCCGTGCGGCGGGTGCTGGTCAGCTCGATGAGCTGATGGCGCGAAAGCACCCGATTCGGATGTGAAAGGAACGCCAGCAGCAGCCTGAACTCGGCGCCAGTCAGCGTTTGCCGGTTGCCTGCCGGGTCAATGAGCTCGCGCGCGGCCACTTCGAGCGTCCAGCCGGCAAAGCGATAGCGCGAGACGTCGCGAACGTCCGTGCGGCGGGGCGCGAAGTCCCACCTGCGAAGGACATTCCGCACGCGGGCGAGCAGCTCGCGGGGGTTGAAGGGCTTGGCGAGGTAGTCGTCCGCGCCGATTTCGAGGCCGATGATGCGATCCACCTCGTCGCTCTTGCCCGTGAGCATGACGATGGGAACCTGGCCCGATGCGCTCAGCTGCCGGCAGAGGGAGAGGCCGTCCTCCCCACCGGGCAGCATCACATCGAGCACGACGAGATCGACTCTTTGCGTGGCCATCACGCGGCGCAGGCTGCGCCCATCGCTCACGGCGGTTACCCGGAAGCCGTGCTTCTCGAGGAACTGTGTCAGGAGGATGCGGATGTCACGGTCATCATCGACGATGGCAATGTGCCGTGCGGTAGTCATGCCGTTCGACGATCCCTGCTGCTGTGGCGCGCGCGCCTCAGCATTCATGTTGTTTGTTGTCTGCACGGACCGCTTTGGCAGATTCTTGCGTACAAAGTTTCCTGCACGTACGCGTTGTAACAATCGTTAACACTCCGACAGGACCCGGAGAGGTTCGTCCCCGCCGCCATCGATAACGTCCGGCGCGGATGAAACACCGCAGAGCACTGATTAACGTCCTGCGCCGCTCTCTGGGCTGGGCAGCGAGCCTTCCGCTGCTTGGGAGCGGCGTCGGAACGGCGGTCGCGCAGGTTCCGGGCGCCGCCTCCTTCATCGTGGGTGAGATCAAGGTCGAGGGCCTGCAGCGCGTCTCGGAAGGTACGGTCTTCAACTATCTCCCCGTGAACATCGGGGACACGATGAGCCCGCAGCGGGTGCGCGAGTCCATTCGTGCGCTTTACGCCACAGGTTTTTTCCGGGACGTGCAGCTCCGGCGCGACGGATCGAGTCTCATCGTGGTGGTGCTGGAGCGGCCCTCGATCGAGAGCTTCGAGATCCGCGGCAACAAGGATGTGAAGACCGAGGACCTGCAGAAGTCCCTCAGGGCCATCGGCCTCACCGCGGGCAAGACCTTCGACCGCTCCGTGCTCGATGACATGCAGCAGTCGCTCATGGAGTTGTACTTCAGCCGGGGCAAGTACGGCGCGCGGGTCGAGACCAAAGTCGAAGAGGTGTCGGGCAACAAGGTCCGGCTCGAAGTCGATATCACCGAAGGCAAGCGGGCGAAGATCCGGCAGATCAACATCGTCGGGAACGAGGCGTTCACGGACGACGAGATCCTCGACACGTTTGAGCTCGGCACTCCGAACTGGCTCTCCTGGTACAAGGGCAACGACCGCTACTCGCGCGAATCCCTGCAGGGCGACCTGGAGAAGCTCCGGTCCTTCTACATGGATCGGGGCTACGCGAACTTCCGCATCGAATCCACGCAGGTGGCGATCGCCCCGGAGAAGGACGACATCTTCATCACGATCAACGTGGAGGAGGGTCGTGTCTACCGGATCGGCGAAGTGAAGCTCTCCGGGACATTCGTCGTCCCGAAGGAAGAGCTCGAGCGGTACGTGCTGAGCGTCAAGGGCGACCGGTTCTCGCGCAGGCTCGTCACGACGACCCAGGAGCTGCTTCAGAACCGGCTGGGCCTCGACGGCTACGCCTTCGCGAAGGTCGATCCGATCCCGACCACGAACGACGAGACGGGCGAGGTCTCGTTCAACTTCATCATCGAGCCGGGCAATCGGGTGTACGTCCGGAACATCACGTTCTCGGGCGTCACGCGCATCAACGACGAGGTGCTGAGGCGCCAGATGCGCCAGCTCGAAGGCGGCTGGCTGTCGAACGCGGCGGTGACGCGCTCGGAGCAGCGCATCCAGCGTCTTCCGTACATCAAGAGTGTGGAGTCTGAGACGACGCCGGTCGCGGGTGCGCCGGACCTCGTCGACATCGAGTTCAAGATCGAGGAGAACCCGAGCGCGCAGATCGGAGGGGGCATCGGTTATTCGGAGCAGCAGAGCTACGTGCTGAACGCCAGCCTCGCGGAAGCGAACTGGCTCGGCACCGGAAAGCGTGTGGCCCTGGAGCTCAACACAGGTTCTTACGCCGACATCTACAGCTTTTCGCACACCGATCCCTTCATCAACGCGGACGGGCTGAATCGCACTGTCGATTTCGTGTACCGGGACGTCACGCAGCTCACGTCGGTCTCGTCGGATTTCTCGACGAAGACGTGGGGTGCGGGCCTGAGTTACGGCTATCCCGTCGGCGAGCGGCAGGAAGTGCGCTTCGGGGCCGGCTGGTCCCACATCGAGCTGGCGACGACGCTGAATTCCTCCCAGCAGATGCAGGACTGGGTCGAGCGGAACGGCAAGCAGCGATTCACGAATTTCGACGGCCTGGAGATCACCGGAAGCATCTATTCCGCCTTTGAGCTCAACGCCGCGTACGTCTTCGACAGCCGCGACAGAACTCTTTTCCCGACTGCCGGTGCGCTTCAGCGGCTGACGCTCTCATCCACCATCCCGGGCAGCGAAGTCGAGTACATGGGGCTCAACTACATCGGCCAGCAGTATTTCCGCATTCCCGGGCCGCTGATTCGCAGCATCCCCTTCAGCGCGACGCTCAACGTGGGTTATGCGCGTGCCTTCGGCGACACGACCTCGGTTCCGCCGAACCGAAACTACTACATCGGCGGATCCGAATCGGTCCGCGGCTTCCGGGATGCAACGCTCGGGCCGCGCGACTCGCTCAGCAATCCCTACGGCGGCGATCTCGGCATCAGCGCGCAGCTCGAGGCCATCATGCCACTGCCCCGGAAATTCCAGCAGTCCGCGCGTCTTTCGCTCTTCGTTGATGCCGGTAACGCCTTCTACCTCGGTGATACGCAGTTCACCGACAAGGAAGGTTTCCCCATCGATACGAAGTTCGACCTCAGCCAAATGCGCGCGTCGGCGGGCGTCGCCGTGCAGTGGCTCGCACCGATGGGACTCTTCCGGTTCAGCTACGGCTACCCACTGCGCTACAAGAAAGAGACGGAGTTTGATTATGGCGACGACCTCGAACGCTTCCAGTTCTCCATCGGCCGTGCGTTCTGAGCGCACCCGAACGAGGAGGGCGGGGATCGCGCTCGTCGCGTCGTTCGCCATTCTCGGGCTCGCTGCTTGCGACAACGTGCTCAACGACGACGATGAGGATTCATTCCAGTCGCGGCTCGTGAATCTCATCGAGGATTCGCCGGGCGTTCAGTACAAGATCGACACGACGGTCGTGTCTTCGACGGGATACCAGTCGGCTTCCGATCTCAGCAGCGCGCGTCCGGGCTCGCATTCGGTGAGCTTCCAGGTGATCCGGCCGACGTCCCTGATCAAGGACGACGATACGACGCCCATCGATATCGGCGGCACGTTCGAGCGCACCTTCGAGAAGGACAGGAACTACACGATCGTCGCGTACGGCAAGCTCGACAGCGTGCAGACGCTGGTTCTCGATCAGCCGAAGGATCCGGCGGATGTCGAAGAGGAGAAGATCGAGCTCACTTTCGCGAACGTCGCGCCGAACCTGCCGTCGGTCGAGGTGTTCATCACCGCGCCCGAGGCTCACATCAACTCGCCCGAGAGTTTTGGGGTGATCGCGACGGGTGCGCTTTCGACTACGCGGACGATCCAGCTCTTTCAGCGCGCGGACGTCACTGACAAGGACGCCGCGCTGTTCACGGACCTGGAGGTCGAGCTTCGGGATCCGAGCACGGGGACGGTGTTGTTCAACTCACCGGCCATCCGCGTCGGCGAGCAGACGCGCATCCTGCTCGCCGTCACGAAGAACATCGGGCCGGGCCCGTCGACCGTGCAGATGATGGGGCTCGATGGCGTTTCCGGGATGTTCACGGATGTGAACGACAGGGCCGCTCTCCGGTTCGTACATGTGTCCGCGGACACGCCGGCGCTCGACATCATCCGGCCGTCGAGCACGAACGAGCTCATAGCGGAGAACATCGGGTATCGGGACCGCTCCCCGTACAAGCTGGTTCAGGACGGGGAGGTTGCGTTGATCGCGCAGCCTTCTGACCCCGGCAGCGCGATCTTTTTATTCCTTGAGGAGTTTTCGGCGGGCGCTGGTGTGAGCTACAGCGCGTATGCGGTGGGGCCGTTGGCGACCGTAGATGCGCAGGTGCTCACGGACAGGCGCCGCAGCGTTCCGACACAGAGCACCTTTCGGCTGCTGCACGTGGCGCCCAGCCGGAAGGGTGAGGACGGGTTCGATGTCTATGTGACCTTGCCGGACCAGGTGATCGACTTCGACTCCACGGATGACAGCGACACGACGGACGACGCGTCGCAGTTTCGGCGGGCGACGGCGCTCTCGTATCTCGGGCAGATGGACTACATCACGCTGAAGCCGGGCCAGTATCGGATCCGGTTCACGGCGACGGGCACGTCGCGCGTGGAGTTCGACACGACGGTGACGCTGGAGGGAGGAGGGGTCCAGACCTTCGTGTTCAATGACGATCTGGAGACGGGGGATTACGAGCTCATTCCGGTGGACGACACGATGTAGCCCTCGGAGGGCCCTCAATCGCCGGGCGGCTCAGGACCAAGAAGCCCTCGATTGCCGGGCGGCTCAAGAGGAGACGCGACAACGAGGAGCCGCAGTCGCCGGAGCGGCTCGAGGCGAAGCGGGCGATTCGTCAGAGCTCAAGACGAAGAGATCGCAACCTGGGGGGCTGAAGCGCAGAAGCCCTCAGTCGTCGGATGGCTCAGACTTTTGTCTTGAGCCGCACGGCGATTGAGGGCTTCTTGCTCTGGTGCCCGCCGCCAGGGCGGACTACCGAAGGTGGGGCTTACGACGCCTTCGTCGTAGCCGCCGCGTCGCGCGCCGCACGGGCAGCGCGATCACGGACCAGACGCAGAACGAACATGCGGCGACCTGCCGGAGTGCGGCTGAGAGTCGGGGTCACACGCTGCGGCGCGGCGCGCCGGGTTGCTGCGTCTTTGGCGTTCATCAGGACATCCCTCGAATGCGCGCCGCGAGTCGGCTCTTGTGCCGCGCGGCCTTGTTGCGATGGACGATCTGCTTGTTGACCATGGAGTCGATAATCGGGACGGCGATGGCGTAGCTCTTCTGAGCTTCTTCCTTCTTTCCCGAGGCGATGGCATCCGACACATCGCGAATGGCGGAACGCATGCGCGAACGCAGCGTCACGTTGTGGGCGCGGTGTTTCTCTGCCTGCTTAGCCGCTTTCTCAGCGGACTTGGTGTTCGCCACGAAAAATACCTTCCGAAACCGACCAGAAAAGGGGGCGGTAGTCTGATGACCGCACCCTTGGTTGTCAACGCCAAAACCGGGGCCTGCTGCGGTGCCTCGCGAGGTCAGGGTGTCGAGTGGTCGAGGGCAGGGCGTCGAGGGCAGGGCGTCGGGAACGGGCACCGGCCCCTTACCCCGACTCCACGCCATTTGTCAGAATCCGCGGCCGATTGGCGATCGAGCCCGCCGTTCGTCATCCCTGCGTCGCGACCCCCGGTCGGTTCGCAAGCGAGCAACCGCAAGCGGCCCGCTCAACACGCCGGGCAGTCACGCCACGCCACGCGGCGGGGCTTAGTCTGCGGCGGCCCGCACACGCTGCGGGGCCCAGTCACGTCGCTGGACCACACTGAAGCCCACTCCACCGGCCATCCAGCTCCCGCTTAGGCTCCCGTCCCTTCTGTATAGTCCGGCGCGGCATCCAGGGGGCCGTTTGAGCCGGAGCATCTTCAAGAGCACGACCGTGGTGGGGTCGCTGACCCTGCTGTCGCGGGTGACGGGGCTCGTGCGGGAAATGGTGTACGCCCGGTTCTTCGGGGCCGGCGCGCTCATGGACGCCTTCCTGGTCGCCTTCAAGATCCCCAATTTCCTGCGCCGCCTGTTCGCGGAAGGTGCCTTCTCCCACGGCTTCGTGCCCGTGATTTCCGAGTACCGGCACACCCGTACCCAGGAGGAAACCCGCGAGCTCGTTGCCGGGGTCGCCGGAACGCTGGGCGCTCTCCTGTTCGTCGTTACAGTGATCGGCGTCGTCGCCGCGCCGATCCTGATCCTGATGTTCGCCCCCGGCTTCCGGGCCGACGGCGACAAGTTCGACCACGCGGTGCAGATGCTCCGCTTCACGTTCCCGTACGTCCTGTTCGTCTCCCTGACGGCGCTGTTCAGCGGCGTGCTCAACAGCTACGGGCGCTTCGCCGTTCCGGCTGCAACGCAGATCGTCATGAACGTCGTGATGATCGTCTTCACCGCCTGGCTCGCGGTGGGCAGCGACAACCCGGGGCTGGTGATGTCGATCGGTGTGTTCGTTGCCGGGCTAGCGCAGGTTGCCTTTCAGCTGCCCGCCGTCGCAGCGCTAGGCCTCCTCTCCTGGCCACGATGGAGGCCCGCAATGGACGGGGTGAGGCGCGTCGGACGCCTGATGCTTCCCGGTGTCGTCGGCTCCTCGATGGCGCAGGTAAGCCTGCTGCTCGACACGCTGATCGCCTCGTTTCTCGCCACAGGCAGCATCGCGTGGCTGTATTTCGCGGACCGGCTCATGGAGTTTCCGCTAGGCGTTTTCAGCATTGCGTTGGCAACCGTCATTCTCCCCGGACTCTCCGCGCAGTACGCGAAGGCCTCCACTGCGCAGTTCTCACAGACGTTGGATTGGGCGCTCCGCGTGACCGTGCTGCTCGCAACTCCTGCTGCCGTTGGGATGCTCGTCTTCTCAGGACCCATGGTCGCCACCGTGTTCGGGCACGGCGAGTTCGCAGCGCACGACGTGCAGATGACCTCCCACGCCCTGATGGCGTACTCCTTCGGCTTCCTCGGGATGAGCCTCGTGAAGGTGCTCGCCCCCGGCTACTTCGCACGCCAGGACGCTCGTACACCTGTCCGCTTCGGGCTGATCGCCCTCGGCGTGAACATTGGTCTGAACGTGGGTGTCGTTCTCCCCGCCGCCCACCTCGGTTTCCCCGCACCCCACGCGCTCCTCGCGCTGTCGACATCGGTATCGGCCTTAGTGAACACCGTGCTGCTATGGCAGGGCCTGCGTAAGGCAGGGGTCTACGTAGCGACACCCGGCTGGCCCGCGCTGCTGGGTCGCGTCCTAGCCGCGAACCTGGTGATGGCGGGGGCGCTGTGGTGGCTGGCCGGGGACCTTCAGAGCTGGGTGGTGGCGTCCGCGCTCGAGAAGGTCGGCCGGTGCGCCCTGGGCATCGCCGGGGGCGCCGCGGCTTACTTCGCGGCTCTTTACCTCTTCGGGCTGCGTTACCGGCACGTGGCACCCTATACTGGCCGCCTTTGACGGTTTGCCGCGTACATGGAGCTCATTCGCAGACTTTCCGGGCTGCGCCCGCGTCACCTGGGCTCCGTCGTGACCATCGGCACCTTTGACGGGATCCATCCCGGCCACCGGGCGCTCATCGAAAGGCTGCTCGCGCACGGCCGCCGGCTCGGCCGGCCCGCGATGATGCTGACGTTCGAGCCCATGCCGCGCGAGTACCTGGCGGCGGCGAACCCGCCGGCGCGGCTCACGTCGTGGCGCGAGCGTTGGCGGGTACTGGAGCGCACCGGACTGGATCAGGTGCTGCAGCTGAAGTTCGACGAACGGCTGCGGAACGTGTCGGGGGAGGCGTTCACCCGCTTGCTGGCCGAGCAGCTGCGCACGCCGGTCGTCGTGATCGGACACGACTTCCGGTTCGGGCGGAACGGCGAGGCATCCGCCCCCATGTTGAGCGATGCGGGCCGGCAGCTGGGATTCGAGGTGGATGTGGTCGAGCCGGTGCAGGTGGACGGCGAGCGCGTGAGCAGCAGCGCCATCCGGGCCGCGCTTGCATGCGGCGATCTCGCCAGGGCAGAGCGATTGCTGGGACGCCCGTACTCGATGGTGGGTCGCGTGGTGCTCGGGCAGCAGCTCGGGCGGGACCTTGGGTTCCCCACTGCGAACCTGCGGCTGGGCCGGAAGCGGACGCCGCTGCAGGGGATCTTCGCGGTGCGCGTGCACGGCATCGAGGGGCGGCCGAATGCGCCCGGTGTCGCGAGCCTCGGAACGCGCCCAACGGTGGGCGGCACCGTGCCGCTGCTCGAGGCGCACGTGTTCGATTTCAGCGGCGACCTGTACGGCCGTGAGATCGAAGTGGAGTTCGTATCGAAGCTGCGCGAAGAGGTGTGCTTCGCGACCCTCGACGAGCTCGTCGTACAGATGAATCGGGACGCGGCGGAGGCCCGGGCGATTCTTTGTTGATTGGAAAAAGCGCCAAGGCGCTTTTTCGAGACCGCGGCTTCGGGGCCGGCGGCAAAAAGCGTGGTTTTTGCCGCCTGGGTGGGCGCGTGGCTACGCCCGGGCGCCGTGGTGGCTAGCCCACGCGTTGCTGAGAGAGGTGGCCAGCCCACGCGCAATTGGTGGCGAGCCTGGTTCAGCATCGGCCGGCCCGGGCGCACGTGATGCCCGAAGCCGGGTGTCGCTGTGGGTGTGGCCAGCCGGGCGGCTACTGCCGGACTGTTAGTGCTTCGAGGGTTTTGTGGATTACAAGCAGACGATCAATTTGCCCCAGACCGATTTCCCGATGAAGGCGGACCTCGCGCAGCGCGAGCCCGGCATTCAGAAGGCGTGGGAGGAGAGCGGTCTCTACCGGAAGATCCGCGAGGTCTCGCGCGGGCGGCCGCGCTTCGTCCTGCACGACGGGCCGCCGTACGCCAACGGCGACATCCACATCGGCCACGCGCTCAACAAGATCCTGAAAGACATCATCGTGAAGTCGCGCACGATGGATGGCTTCGATTCTCCGTACATCCCGGGCTGGGACTGCCACGGCCTGCCGATCGAGCTGCAGGTGGAGAAGAAGCACGGCCGGCCGGGCCAGAAGCTGGACGCCAACGCGTTCCGCGCCGCCTGCCGTGCGTTCGCGCAGTCGCAGATCGACAGTCAGCGCAAGGACTTCAAGCGGCTCGGCGTGCTCGGGGACTGGGACCACCCGTATCTCACGATGGCGCCGGCGTACGAGGCGCAGCAGATCCGCGCGTTCGGGAAGATCATCCGCAACGGTCACCTCTACAAGGGCGTGAAGCCGGTGTACTGGTGTCTCGATTGCCGCTCCGCGCTTGCGGAGGCGGAAGTCGAGTACGAGGACAAGACTTCTCCCGCCATCGACGTCGCCTTCAACGTCGCGGACAACCGCGAGCTCGAAAAGAGAGTCGGGCTCACGAGCGGCAAGCTCGGGAACGACTCCGTCGGCATCGTCATCTGGACGACAACTCCCTGGACGCTGCCCGCGAACCAGGCCGTCGCCCTGCGCGGCGAATTCCGTTACGTGCTGGTGAAAGCCGAGCGCGCGGGCGATGAGCAGCACACGCATGCGCCGCTGCTTCTCGTGCTCGCCGCGGATCTCGCCGAGGCCAGTCTCAAGCGATACGGCATGACGTCCTCCGCAACGCTCGCCGAGTTCGAAGGCAAGGCGCTCGAAGGGCTGAAGCTCCAGCACCCGTTCCAGGATCGTCAGGTGCCCGTCATTCTCGGCGAGCACGTGACGCTGGATGCGGGAACGGGCGCCGTGCACACCGCGCCGGGCCACGGTCTCGAAGACTTCGCGGTCGGCAAGGTCTACAACCTGCCGGTGACGAACCCGGTCGGCAACGACGGGCGCTTCCTGCCGGATACGCCGCTGGTCGGCGGGATGAAGCTGGACGAAGCGGGCGCGCTCATCCTCGAAGAGATGAAGACGCGCGGCCGGCTCGTGCATCACGAGTCGTACCGTCACAGCTATCCGCATTGCTGGCGGCACAAGACGCCGGTGATCTTCCGCGCGACCCCTCAGTGGTTCATCAGCATGGACCAGAAGGGCCTGCGCGCGAACGCCCTGCGCGACATCAAGCAGGTGAAGTGGACGCCGGCGTGGGGCGAACAGCGCATCACCGGGATGATCGAGAACCGCCCGGACTGGTGCGTGTCGCGCCAGCGTACCTGGGGCGTTCCGATCGCGCTGTTCGTACACAAGAGCACGGGCGAGCTGCATCCGCGCACTCAGGAGCTGCTTGAGGCAGTGGCGGAGCGCGTGGAGAAGGGCGGCATCGAAGCGTGGTTCGCGCTCGATCCCGTGGAGCTTCTCGGCGCGGAGGCGGATCAGTACGACAAGGTGAACGACGTGATGGACGTCTGGGCCGACTCCGGCCTGTCGTTCGAGTGCGTCGGCACCAGCCGTCCGGAGATCACCGCGCCCGTCGAGCTGTATCTCGAAGGCTCCGATCAGCATCGCGGCTGGTTCCACAGCTCGCTGCTGATGAGCGAGGCGCTGTATGCGCGCGCGCCGTACAAGGGCGTTCTCACCCACGGATTCACCGTGGACGAGAAGGGCCGCAAGATGTCGAAGTCGCTCGGCAACGTGGTGGCTCCGCAGAAGGTGATGAGCACGCTCGGCGCGGACATCCTCCGCCTCTGGGTGGCTTCGACCGACTACGCGAACGAAATGAGCGTGTCGGACACCATCCTGAAGCACACGGCGGACGCGTACCGGCGCATGCGGAACACGTTCCGCTTCCTCCTCGGGAACCTGCACGGCTTCGTTCCGGAAGAACACAGCCTCAAGCCGTCCGAGATGCTGGCGCTGGATCGCTGGGCGCTGTCGCGCGCGCGGCAGCTTCAGGGGGAAATCGTTCAGGCGTATCGCGATTACGAGTTCCACCTCGTCTATCAGAAGGTACACAACTTCTGTACGACCGATCTTGGCGGCATCTACCTGGACGTCATCAAGGACCGTCTCTATACGATGCCGCGCGAAAGCGGGCCGCGTCGTTCCGCGCAGACCGCGATGTACCTCATCGCCGAGGCGATGGTCCGCTGGCTCGCGCCGGTTCTGTCGTTCACCGCGGAGGAGATGTGGAAGTTCCTGCCGGGCAAGCGGCCGGAGTCCGTGTTCCTCGCAACGTGGTACACGCTGCCGGAGGTGCCGAAGGACGGCGTCGAATGGGATCGGCTGATCGACCTGCGTGCCGGCGTTCTGAAGAAGCTCGAAGAGGCCAGGGTCCGCGGCGAGATCGGTGCCCCGCTCGAAGCGGAAGTGGACATCCACGTCCCGCAGAGCGAGTTCGCGCAACTGAATGCGCTGGGTGATGAGTTGAGATTCTTCCTCATCACGTCGGACGCGACGCTGAGCCCGTTCAGCAGCCCGCCGGACCTGCAGAAAGAAGCCAATGCCGCCGTCAACGGCAGGCTCATCTACGTTCGGCCAACGGAGGCGGCGAAGTGCATTCGCTGCTGGCACCGCAGGCCGAGCGTCGGCAAGAACCCGGAGCATCCCGAAATCTGCGACCGCTGCGTTTCTAACCTCTCGTTGCCTGGCGAGAAGCGGGAGTTCGCATGACGACATCTGAGCCGAACGGCTGGCGGTGGCTGCCCGTCGCACTGGGCGTGATCCTGCTGGATCAGCTCACGAAGCAGCTCATCGTCACCCGGCTGGATTACCTCGAGGTGATCGAGCTGCTGCCGGTGCTGAACCTGACGCACGTCTACAACCCCGGTGCTGCGTTCAGTTTCCTCGCGGACGCGTCCGGGTGGCAGAGGTGGTTCTTCGCCGGGCTCGCCATCGCAGTGGGCGTCGTCATCATCGTCTGGCTGAAGCGGCTCAAGGCGCGTACGCAGTGGATGCTGTCCTGCGCGTTGTCGCTGATTCTCGGAGGCGCGATCGGGAACGTCATCGATCGCGTGCGGCTCGGGCACGTGATCGACTTCGTGCATGCTCACTGGGGCGAGTCGGACTTTCCGGCCTTCAACGTCGCGGACGCCGCCATCTCGGTGGGCGCCGCGCTCCTGCTGCTTGATGCGTTTCTGGAAACCCGGCGCGCGAAGGCGCAGAGTGCGGCCGACGTGAAGGCCGACCAGAATCCCCCGGCACCCTGATGAAAGTCCTGCTCGCCAATCCCCGTGGTTTCTGCGCCGGCGTCGACCGCGCCATCGACATCGTCGAGCGCGCGCTCGAGCTCTTCGGGCCGCCCATCTACGTACGGCACGAAGTCGTGCATAACCGTTACGTCGTCGATCGCCTGCGCGGGCTCGGAGCCGTGTTCGTGGACGAGCTCGACCAGGTGCCGGAGGGCGCAACGGTCATCTTCTCCGCGCATGGCGTGTCGAACGCCGTCGTCGAGGAGGCCGCCCGGCGCGGTCTGCGCGTGTTCGACGCGACCTGTCCGCTCGTCACGAAGGTGCACATGGAGGTTCATCGCTATGCCCGGGAGGGGCGGGACGTCATCCTCATCGGTCATGCCGGCCATCCCGAAGTGGAGGGCACGATGGGGAGGTTCGACGCGTCGTTCGGCGGGCACATCCATCTCGTCGAAAACGTTTCGGACGTGGCGAAGCTCGAGGTACGCGATCCGTCAAAGCTGTCTTTCGTCACGCAAACGACGCTTTCGGTCGACGACACGACGGAGATCGTGAACGCTCTCCGTGAGCGCTTTCCGATGCTGGCCACGCCGCGCAAGGAAGACATCTGCTACGCCACGCAGAACCGACAGGATGCGGTGAAGAAGCTCCTCGAACAGTGCGACGTGCTGCTCGTCGTCGGCTCGCGCACCAGCTCGAATTCGAACCGTCTGCGCGAGCTTGCGGATCGCGCCGGAATTCCGGGCTATCTCGTCGACGGGCCGGAGGATCTGCGCACGGAGTGGTTCGAGGGCAAGAGCGCGGTGGGCGTAACGGCGGGCGCATCGGCCCCCGAGCTTCTCGTGCACGGCGTGGTGGAGAAGCTGCGCTCCTGGGGTGGGCAGGCGCCTCACGAAATCGTCGGTCGTGAAGAGAAAGTGTTCTTCACGCTGCCACGTGGGCTGCGCCGGGCGGACGAGACCGGGAGGCGCTGATGCCCGCACCGGGTGAGCTTACGAGCATGCCCGGATCCGCCAGAATGCACACGCACGTCATTTCGGTGATGCGCGTGGTGCTGCCGGGGCTGCTCCTGCTGCTCTGGCTTCTCGTCTCCCTCGTCGAGAAAGCGCTGCTCATTCACACGCCCGGCGTTCCGCTGTGGAGGCCGTTTCTGATGTCGCTGATCCCCACGGTTGGGCTGGGGATCTTGCTGTGGTGGGCGCTGAAGTCCGGCTACTTCGAGCGCGTGCCCGTCGCGCCGCCTCGATACTGGTTCGCGCGTTATCTGAGGGCGATTCCGCTGGTCATCGTCGCCGACGTGCTGCTCGTTCTCGCCGTGCGCGAAGCGACCTCGCTCTTTCTCGACCTGCGTTACGGGTACATTCCGTTTGTTCTCTTCGTGGTGTACGAGGGGATCAAGGTCACGCTCTTCTACATCATCTGGCTCGGGCTCCTCTTCGGCATCCTCACTTTGCAGCGCTGGCGCGAGGATGCGGAGCGGATGATGGGGATCCAGAAGGCGCTCGCCGAAGCGCAGCTCTCGCAGCTGCAGGCGCAACTGCGGCCGCATTTCCTTTTCAATGCGCTCAATACCGTGTCGTCGCTCATGATGACGGACCCCCTTCGGGCGGATCGCATGCTGGCGCAGCTTGGGGACCTGCTGCGCGCGAGCCTTTCCGCCGGGCGGCACGAGCCCGTGCCGCTGCGTGAAGAGCTGAAGATTCTCAGCAAGTACGCGGAGATCATGCAGGAGCGGTTCGAGGGACGAGTGGTCATGCAATGGGAAGTTGCAGAGGACGTGCTCGATGTTCCCGTTCCTCCCATGCTGTTACAGCCCTTGCTCGAGAACGCGTTCAAGCACGGCGTTGAACGAAACACGGAGACGGTGCGCATCGTCGTGCGTGCCGGGCAGGTGGATGGGTCGCTCCGACTGGATGTCTTCAACAGCGGGTCCAGTCTCAACGGAAGCGGCGCGGCTCTTGCGAACGGGACTGCTGGGACCGACGGCCGCGTCGCAGGGCTCGATGAGCATCGCGTTGGGCTGAGGAATTGCCAGGAGAGGCTGCGCCTCTTGTACGGATCGGCCGCCGAGCTGAACATCTCCGACGAGCCCACGGGTGGGGTCTGTGCGAGCGTGAGATTGCCGTGCCAGCCGCAGACAATGCATTGATCCGCGTGCTCGTCGTGGACGATGAGTCCCCGGCGCGCGCGAAGTTGCGGCGCTGGCTCGCGGAGCAGCCGGATCTGCAGCTCGTGGCTGAAGCACAGGGCGGGCTCATGGCCGCGCAACTCATCGCGGCTGCGCGTCCAGACCTCGTGTTCCTTGATATTCAGATGCCGGACATGAGTGGGCTGGAAGTGGCTGCGCAACTGCAATCGGAGAGTGCGCCACTCGTCGTGTTCGTCACCGCCCACGATGACCATGCTGTCGAAGCATTCGATCTCGGTGCTGTCGACTACCTGTTGAAGCCTTACGACCGCGGGCGATTCCTCCGGGCGCTAGGTCGCATCCGTCAGCGGATTCACGATGGCAGCCGGCGAGCCGGGCCGGTGCAGGCTGCGCGGGCGAGGCTCGGCGCTGTGCGGCGGTTGCCGGTGCCGGACGGCGAGACGCTTCGGCTCATCGACTGCGCAACCATCCACTGGCTCGAAGCCGACGACAACTACGTTCAGGTGCACACACCGGATCGCGTGTACCTGCTTCGGCGTACGTTGCAGGATCTTCTGCAGCAGCTCGGAGAGGAGCGTTTTGCGCGCATTCACAAGTCGACGGCCGTGAACGTGGCGGAAGTGGCGGCGCTCGAGCGGTTGCCGAAGGGCGACTACGACGTTCGTCTGCGCAGCGGAACGTGCCTCAGGCTCAGCCGCCGGTTCGCGGACAATCTGCTCGAGCGTACGCGGCACTGATCGGGCAGGTCGGAGCTGAGCTCCCTCCTGGCGAGATCCGCTTTCGTGCTGACGGCACTGCCTTATGGCGGGGTCGCTGCTTCGGGGTAGCGTCACTGATTCGTGGGCGACGTCACTGATTCGTGGCGGATCACGGCTTCGTGGCGACGCGTTCTCCTCGCGACGCATCCCCGTCGCGATGCGCCCCCGTCGCGACGAGGGCTGCTTCCCGCTCACCCCGCCTGTACTCCGCTTACCCCATAGTCCATCGCATTTCCGGCCTCTCGCGATAACTTCCCGGCCCGACGAGCATGGAGAGCGGCAGGGGACGATGCACCAGAGCAGCGTTGGAATGAGTGCGCGCGCAGTCATCTGCGCGTTAGTCGTCTGCGCGTTGTTGCTGACCGCCTGCTCGCATGATGGGCCTCCCGGTGCGGCAACCACCCCTCCGCCAGCCGCGGCTTCTGGAGCTGCGCCACTGCGCGTCTCACGACCCGCAGCGGAAACGGAAGTCGTCGCCGTCGGTATCGTGAAGTCGCAGGTGGGCGCCGAGGTGAAAGTCGGCTCGCAGCTGTCCGGCGTGGTTCAGAAACTCCACGTCGGCGTGGGCGACTTCGTCGAGCGTGGCGCCCCGCTTGCCGATCTCGACGACGCACAGTGGCGCGCGCGTGTCACCAGCCTCGAAGCGGAGCTCGCCGCGGCCATCGCCGAAATGGAGTACGCGCGAGCCGACGTCTCTCGCATGGAACGCGTGTCGTCCTTCTCTCCGGCGCAGGTCGAGAACGGCCGCCGCAACCTGCAGGTCCGCGAGGCGATGGTGCAGCAGGCGCGGGCGCGTCTTGCCGAGGCGCGAGTTCAGCTGGCGTACACGCGCATCCGTGCGCCCATCGCAGGCACCGTGGCTTCCGTCTCCACGTACGAAGGCGAAACGGTGGCAGCCGCCTTCTCCGCCCCGACGTTCGTCACGATCGTCGATCTCGGACGCCTGGAATTGCAGGCCTACGTGGATGAGCACGATATCGGCACCGTTCACGCGGGCCAGCCGGTGACGTTCCGGATCGATGCGTTCCGCGAAAGGGAGCTGAAGGGCACGGTCCGCGCGATCTATCCCAAGCCGCAGCTCGTCAACAACGTCGTCAATTACATCGTCATCGTGGATTTCCGCATGCCGGGCGATCTCACGCTGCGCCCGGAAATGACGGCGCACGTGAAGTTCCAAGGTGATGCGAGCGACGAGCCGAGAACCGCGTTCGGCGTGACGGAGAAAAAATGATGATCGAGCTGGAGAACGTCTCGAAGACTTATCGGAAGCCCGGCGAACCCGAGGTGAAAGCCCTCGACGGCATCTCGCTCGAGGTTTCCGCTGGAGAGCTCGTTGCGGTCGTCGGTCCGTCCGGGTCCGGCAAGAGCACGCTGATGAACGTGATCGGGCTTCTCGACCGTCCCGACACCGGCGAGTACCGGCTCGAAGGCAAGTCCACCGCATCGCTGAGCGGACGCGAGCTCGCGGCCATCCGCAATCGGGTGATCGGTTTCGTGTTCCAGGCGTATCACCTGCTGCCGAGAACGACGGCCATTGAGAACGTGCAGCTCCCAATGCTGTACTCCTCACGCACCGACTACGTGAGGCGCAGCGAGGCGGCGCTTGAAGCAGTGGGTCTCGGCGACCGTCGAAACCACTACGCCAGCGAGTTGTCGGGCGGGCAGCAGCAACGCGTGGCGATTGCGCGCGCGATCGTGAACGAGCCATCAGTGATTCTGGCGGACGAGCCCACCGGTAATCTCGATACACCCACTGCGCGCGGCATCGTGGATCTTTTCAAGACGCTGAACCGACGCGGCACGACCGTCATCCTGATCACGCACGACGAGTCGATCGCACGTGAAGCGGATCGGGTGGTCCGCATCCGGAACGGCCGGATCGAGAGCGATTCGCCGGGCTCGGCCCTGCAGAGGAGCGCGTGATGAACCGACAGCTGGCAGTTCGCAACGTCTGGCGGAGCCTTGCGCGATTCAAGGCGCGGTCCGTGCTCGCGGGGTTCGGAATCGTGGTGAGCGTGCTCGCGACGGTGTTCGTGCTTTCGATGGGCGGCGTGGTGCGAGATACCTTCGAGGCCTTCGTGGATCGGATGTATCCCGCCGATGTCGTCGCGGTGATCGCGGGCACGAACTTCTGGGGTGGCGGTTTCGGTGCGCAGAACATGCGAATCCGCGACGTGACGGCCGTTGCGCGTTCGGTGCCTGAAATCGTCGCGTGGGATGTCGCCGTGTACGCCGGTGGGCGGGACCTGAGCGCGGGCGAGCGACGAACCCGCATCGGCGTTCGGGGCGCGGGTGCGGAGTTTCCGCAGGTACGGCGGCGTCCGATTGCGGAGGGTGCGCGGTTCGACGACGCGGACATCGAAGCCCGCGCGCGCGTCGCCCTGCTCGGAAGGACCACGGCGCGTGCGTTGTTCGGCGAGGAATCGCCGATTGGCGCAACGCTGTTCATCGAGAACACACCGTACAGGGTCAAGGGCGTGCTCAGCGAGCTGGGCGTCTCGCCCCACGGGGACGATGAGGACGACGTTCTCTATCTCCCCTACACGGTGGTGATGGACAACCTCAGAAAGGTCGATTACGTGCCGCAGGCTGCGTTTCAGATTGCCGATGCCTCGCGCATCGAAGAGGTGGGCCGGCAGATCGCAGAAGTCCTGCGCGAGCAGCACGGAATCGCTGACGGGAGGCCTGACGACTTCTCCGTCATCGTTCCACGGGACATTCAGGAGCGGGTTGCGCGGACTTTCCGGACGATCAACGTTTTCGCTGGGCTCATCTGCGCAGCCGCGTTTCTGATCTCAGCGCTTGTCGTTCTTGGCGTCATGCATGTGAGCGTGCGTCAGCGAGTGCCGGAGCTCGGGCTCCGAAAGGCTGTCGGTGCGGATGCCGGTGCCATCCTCGCGCAGGTGCTTTGGGAGTCGCTTGTGATCGCGGCAATCGGCTGTGTCCTCGGGGCGTTGTTGGCTTGGGGCACGGTGTACTTCACGGCGCCAGTGCTCGCGCGAAAGTTTGGTGTAGCGAGCGCTCAGATGAGCGCGGTTGCGGTGCTCGTGGGCGCGGCTGCTGCATTCATCACCGGGCTGCTCGGCGCCTGGCTGCCGGCGCGTCGCGCGGCGCGGCTCGATCCGGTTGAAGCCCTGCGGATGCGCTGATGCGTGGCAAGGCGCAGCTGCGCGCCAGAATCCTGATCGCGTCGCTTGGGAGCCAGCCTGTTCGGGCGTTCATCGCCGGCGCGATGGTGAGTCTGGGCGTGGCTTCGACGCTCGTGATGGTGGCGCTGAGCAGCGGCGCGCGCGTCGAGCTGGAGAGCTTGCAGGAAAGCACGGGGCGCAATCTGTTCTTCGTGAAGGCGGGTTATCGGCCGCTGAGGGCGGGCCGGGGAAACGGCTGGTTTACCTCCACGCGTCTCAAGGCGGAGGAGGCTGCGGCGATCGAGCGCGCGGTCCCCTCGGTTGCCCGCGCGGTTCCGGTGCGGGAAGGTGCGGCAGTGGTGAGGCTCGGTCGCCAGCGGATGACGAGCACGGTGCGCGGGGTGACTCCCGAGTTTCTCGAAATGCGGCGTTTCGTCGTCGAGCGGGGCAGGGCGCTGCTGCAGTCGGACGGCGAGGCGCTTCGAAGAGTCGCGCTCGTAGGTGCATTCGTGAAGGATCGCCTGGCGAACGGCCGGTCGCTGCTCGGCGCGACTCTGCGCATCAACAACGTGCCTTTCCTTGTCGTCGGCGAGTTGCGCCCCAAGGGCGCAGGGACCGACGGGTCGGATCAGGACGACCAGATCCTGATTCCATTCGAGACCGCCACGCACCGGCTGGAGAACGTCGAATCCGTCTCGATGCTGCTCGTGCAGGGGCGCGACGAGCAGCAGATGTCCGATGCCATCGACGGTGTCCGTGAGGTGCTGCGAGCTTCGCACTATATCGAGCCTGAGGCTCGCGAGGACTTCGACATCCTGCTGACGCTTCGCCAGTCCGAAGCCCAGCGCATCAGCGGTCAGTTCATGCGCGGGCTCTCGCGTGTGCTGGTGGTGGTCACCGTGATGCTCGCTGCAGTTGGTGTGTTTGCCGTGAGCTATTTGAACGTGAAGGAGCGCACGTCCGAGATCGGGCTGCGCATGGCTGTGGGCGCGACTCGTCTTTCGGTGGCGATACTGTTCGTTCTCGAGTCGACCGCCTTGAGTGCCGTTGGAGGTGTCCTGGGTCTTGGGCTCGGAGCTGCGATTGCAGTGCTGCTCAAGGCCGTGACGGTCTGGCCGCTGACGGTGGAAGTGCGGGGGGTCGTGCTACCGCTCGCGATTGCAGGCGGCATCGGTGTGGTTTGCAGCCTCATGCCAGCATGGAGAGCATCGCGAGTGATGCCCGCAGTGGCGCTCGCGGAATAGCCCGTCAGCTTTTCCCGTACAGCGACTTCCTGAGTCTCCAGCGCTTGTGCGACCAGGGCCAGTCCGGCGGAGCGTCGCGAATCTGCTCTTCGCATAATCTCGCGTAACGCTCGGTGATCTCACCGGTGGCCAGCGTCTCTCCGCCCGCGGCCAGCGGCTTGATGGTGAGCTCGTAGAAGCCCCGCGCGGTCCGCTTCATCGCGATGAAGAACGCCGGGTATTTCGTGACGCGCGCGATTTCCTCGGCGCCCATGTAGAAGGCGGTGTCGCGATTGAGGAAGCGCGTCCAGTGCTTGTGCTCGCTGGTCGTCGGCTCCTGGTCCGCCACCATCGCGATGGCGCGCACATCCTTGCGATGCTTGATGATGTCCGGCAGAAGCCCCTTCGCCGCAATGAGCCGGCTGCCGAACCGCGTTCGGATCGCCAGCATTTCCCGCTCGGCCCACGAGTTCACGAGCGGCTTGTACGCCGCATCCACGCGGAACCCGAGCTGGAGGGCGAGGCCGAGCAGCATCCACTCCCAGTTGCACTGATGAGCGGCGACGAGCAGCACGGGCTTTCCCCGTTCGAGCAGGGCGCGCGGCGCTTCGAGGTTGTGGATGCGAACGCGGCGGCGAAGCTCCTCGGCGGGCAGGGTCGCAGCCTTGATGAGCTCGACCAGCACTTCCGCGAAACCGCGGTAGTAGGCCTTCATCACGCCCTGGAGCTGCGCTTCATCGAAATCCGGAAAGGCCCTGGTGAGATTCTCGCGGACGACGTGCTGCCGGTACGGAAACACGCGGTGCGCGAGCCAGCCGAGGAACGTGGAGACCGAATAGAGAACCGGGAAGGGGAGCCGCGAGAGGAGCCGTACCCACCAGGCGGAACGGGGAGCCGCGTTCGCGAGCTTTCCGGATTCCGCCACCTGCGTGACTGCGCCGCTTCCGCCCTCCAACCTTCGACCTCGTGACTTTTTGCGAACCTGCGGACTTTCCGGGGCCTGCCGGGCGGCGGGGAGGACCTTGCGGGCGGCGGGGTTTCCGGCCGGCCCGCATCGGGTCGCTGCCGCGCCCGCGGGAGGGCTTTCAAAGATGGTGCCGTCTCACGGATTCGAACCGTGGACCTACGCATTACGAATGCGCCGCTCTACCAGCTGAGCTAAGACGGCGCCTCTTTGAAAGCGTTCCCGCAGGCCGTGCACCCCGGGAAGGGGGGCCGGTCGGCCGCAGGGGCGCGGATTCTACAGCTTTTTCCGCAAACGGATCACGAGATCGATGCCCGCGACTTCCATTCCCGGCGGAGGCGGGGGAAGGCGGCTGAACTCCACCTCAGGAACGGCCACGTCCGTCAGGGCGCCAGTGGCTTCGTCATGGAAGTGGTAGTGCGGTACGACGTTCGAGTCGAACCAGGCGCGCGAGCCGTCCACCGAAAGCTGGCGGATGAGGCCGTGCGCCGCGAAGAGGTTCAGCGTGTTGTAGACCGTAGCCTTCGAAACCCGGGCGCCCGCGCGACGCAGGCTCGCGAGGATCTGCTCGGCGGACAGGTGCTGGGGCGCGCGGAGCAGCAGCTCCGCGATCTGGACGCGCTGGGCGGTCGGGCGGATTCCGAGCGAGCTCAGGCGCCGATAGCAATCGTCCGCGAGGTGTTCCGCCGAGCGTTCGGCCAAGCGGTCCGACAGCGATTGAGCCAGGGGTGGGGCTACGGCCAGAGGTTTCATGGGTCCGCATTATAGCCACGCGCTGCGGCGAAAATCGCCTTGCGGGAAATGCGGCCAGACGGGGGACGACCCGAATAATTCGAAAAATTGGCAATTATGCAGGTCGCCTCGCGGTCGGCCGGGCGGGCATTCTTCGCGGCCCCGAAGGAGTCGGGGGTTTTCGGAAAGGAGGTCCGGCGATGGCGATTCAAGAGTCGAAGGTGCGGGCGGTCGGGGCGGGCCGCTGCGGTGTGGTGGCGGAGGCGGGCGGCGCGGCTCCCAGTGTTCACGTGGTACCGGCCGCCCCGGCGACTGGCGCCAAGACGGAAGAGTGGTGGCCGGACGGCGCTCTCCGCGGCGCTCAGGCTGGAGTCGCTCAGGCTAAGGCTGGAGTCGCTCAGGCTAAGGCTGGAGTGGCTCAGGCTAAGGCTGGAGTCGCTCAGGCTAAGGCTGGAGTCGCTCAGGCTAAGGCTGGAGTCGCTCAGGCTAAGGCGGGAGTCGCTCAGGCTGGTGTCAGGCGTGACTGGCGGCAGCTGCGGCGCCTTGGAGGGTTCAGCGCCCTTGAGCTGCTGGCCACGTTGGGCGTGGCGGCGGTGCTCGCCGGGCTCGCGGTGCCGGGGTTCGCGGCGTTTCGCCGCTCGGCGGGCGTCAGCTCGGCGGCAAATGAGCTGGTCTGGGCACTTCATCTGGCGCGAAGCTCGGCCGTTCTGCGCGGCCAGCCGGTCACTGTTTGCCTGAGCCCTGATGATTCCAGCTGCCTTCAGACGTCGGAGGGTTCGGCGGCCGGGGGCTGGATCGTTTTTCAGGCAGCAGGCCAGGCCGTCGTACCCCAGGCCGCGCCTTCCGGCCCGATCCTCCACCGTTTCCGCCTCCCCGAAGCCGTCGCGGTCCGAGGCACCCGCCCGGCGGTGACGTTCTGGCCGGTCGCGCGGGCGGGGACGACCAGCACTTTCGAAATCTGCGACCTCGAAGGCCGAACCCCGGGCCGCTCCATCGTGGTGAGCCAGACCGGCAGGCCGCGCGTCGCGCAGGAGGCAGCGTCATGCGCGGTTTAGCACAGAGGCGCCGATTACCCGCGCAGGCGAAGTGTCGCGGGCGCGCGGCGCGGCAGCGAGGCTTCTCGCTCGTTGAGGCCCTGGTGGCGCTGGTGATCTTTTGCGTGGGGCTGCTGGGGCTCGGGCAGCTCATGCTCATGGGCCTGCAGACTGGCACGGCAGCGCTGCTGCGCACGCAGGCCGTCCATCTCCTCAGCGACATGATGGAGCGAATTCGCGCAAACCCATCGGCGCGGGACGCGTACGACTGCGCGAACTATGCGCCAGCTCCGACCGAGCGCGGTTGCTCGCCTTCAGGTGCACCCGCGCGCCAGTGCACCGCACGTGAGCTTGCCGAAGACGACCTCGCGCGCTGGCAGGAGCGCGCGAGGCAAACGCTCCCGCTCCGAAGCTCGGGCCCGTGCGACGCGAACGTCCGCTACTTCGCAGATTCTGGCGAGCCCGGCGTTTCGCGCTACGAAGTCGAGCTCACCTGGCACGAGCGCGGACAGGATGCTCCCATAAGCCTCACCGCCGAGTTGCTCATCACGAGTGACGTGCGCGCATGAGCACGCCTCTCACAGTTCACGGGTCTTCACGGCGAAGTGCTGCTGTTCGGGCGCCGTGGCCCGGCAACGGCTTCACGCTGCTGGAGCTGATGATCGCACTCGCGATCGGCGCCATAGCTGTCCTCGTATCTCTCACGCTCTTCGCACGGACTCGCGAGGTGTATCGCATCAACGAGCAGGTCGCGCGATTGCAGGAGCACGGGCGGCTCGCGATGGCGGTCATCCAGCCGGACGTGGAGCTGGCGGGCTTCTACGGTTTCACGCGTTCGCCGCAGACCGTCCGCCTCATCCGCTCGGGAGACCGCGAGAACGTCATCGCATCCGCCGAGCAGCTTCGGCAGTTTCCGCTGCTTCCCGGCGGCGCGGCGCCTGTTGCAATCGAGGGCCTGCCCGCAGGAGCACACGCCTGCGGGGTCAACTTCGCGGTCGATGTCTGGACGCCCGCGCAAGCGTCCAACAACACCTTCGCACTCGGGCGTGCAGCGACAGCCTGCAACCCGTACCAAGGCCGCGCGCAAGCCGGCGCGGACACCCTGACGCTGCGCCGAGTGGAGACTCAAGCGGTAACCGCAGAGGCGAATCGTCTGCAGCTTTACGCGTCACTCAATACCAGCCAGAGCGCGCAATGGATGTTCGCGGACGGCAACGCGCCAGGTCCGCAGGATCAACATCACCGCGTGCACAACGTCGTCGTACGAACGTACTACGTCGCGAGGGATTCGGTGGGCCGACGCGATTTCCCCGCTTTGCGAGTGAAGTCGCTGACGCGCTCCGGCGCAGGACTCGTGTTCGACGACGAGGAAGTGATGTCGGGCGTCGAAGATCTGCAGGTGCAGCTGGGCGTCGGCGCCGATGCGTCATTCAACGGGCGAGCCGTTCGCTACCTGGATCCCGATTCGCCGGAGCTCCCATGGCTGGAGATCGTCGCCGTTCGCGTCTGGCTGCGAGTGCGCGCGGATGCGCCCGACGTGAGCTTCGAGGATGACCGCGTCTATCAGTACGCGGATGTGGAATTCACTCCGCAGGGCCCTGAACGCTCGTTCCGTCGGGTGCTCATGTCGCGCACGATCACGTTGCGCAACGCTCGTCCGTCATGAGCGCGTTCGTGAGGATGCTGCGGCATTGGCGTAGGGAGCGTGGCGTTGCGCTCGTCATCACGCTTCTGCTGCTCGCAATACTCTCGATGCTCGCGAGCACCGGCGTGCGAATGTCGCTTGGCGAAGTCTGGATGGCGGCCAACGAGCAATTTCATCAGCGAGCGGTGGAGGCAGCATCCGCGGGAGCCGAGGTTGCGGTCGCCCGAGTTGGGATAGCCCGCCCTGGTGCCTCAGACGACTCATGGAGTCAGGCTGTTGGCACAGGGAGTGAGTACGTCGTAACGGTTCGGCGAACCGCGGATGAGTCTGTGCTTGAGGGTTCGAGCGCGGGGCGCTTTGTGGGGCAGCACTTCGAGATCGAGAGCACCGGTACGTCCTCGCGGGGTGCGCGCGACGTTCAGGTGCAGGGAGTCATGGTGGTCTCGGCCGCTGGCGGAGTGAGTCTTTTCAGTCGCGCAGGGGCGGGACTTTCAGATGATGGAGTCGCGCCATGAGGAGGGCTTGCAGAGGGGTAGGGAGATGCGACGTCGAAAAAAGCCTCGTCATCGGAAAAGGCGAACTACGGGCAATGATAGTGGCCGTGTGCTGCTTGCTCTTGCTCGGGCAACGGGTTGGCGCGCAGGAGTGCACGTCGACGGTCGTCGGCCATTCCTCCGTCCAAGTGGACTACGACGCCGCGCTTTCCGCTGCCGGCGGCCCGGGAACCGTCGTATTTGACGCCTCCGGGGACGGCACGCTTCGGGCTCTCGATGCGCGGAGTGAAAGCGTACTTTGGTCGTTCGCGCCACCAGAGCTCGCAGCTTCAGGCGCCCACACGGATCGCATGACGGATCTGGCGGTCCTTCGCTTCGACTCGAACAACGACGGCCTCATCGATGCGAACGCTGGGGATCGCGTGTGGCTGTTCTTCGGGCTGAAGCGTGCAGGGCCCGTGTATTACGCGCTCGACGTTACTACTCGCACCCCTCGCGTCCTGTGGACCGCCGGTCCTGAAACGCTGCCTGGCCTGGGTGACGCGTGGTCAACGCCGACCATTGCGCGAGTGAGAGTCGGGGGAGCGACGCAGAACGGCGAGCATTTCGTACTCGTGCTCGGGGGCGGGTACTCGGGCGCGGACAACGATGGAGCCGGCGGCGTGGGTAACCGGCTGTTCGTGGTTGACGCGGCTACGGGGCACTTGCTCTGGTCGGCGGGAGATGGGGAAGGCGTCGACCTGCCGCTTCCACACATGACGCACGCCGTCGCTGCGCGCGTTGCAGCGTTGGACCTCGATGGCGATGAGCTCGCGGACCGGCTTTACGCGGCCGATGTCGGCGGGCGGGTCTGGCGCTTCGATGTCTGGAACGGCCGTTCGCGCGATCAGCTCGTGACGGGCGGAGTGTTCGCGAGTCTCGGGGCAGTGGAGCCGCTCGGTACCGACGCCACTTCTCAGGACGCACGCAGGTTTTTTGCTGCGCCGGATGTGGCACTGATGCACCCACGCGGTCGCGCGCCGTGGCTAAACATCGCGATTGGGTCGGGGAATGCTGACGACACGGCGGACACGAGTATCCGTGATCGGTTCTACTCGCTGAGGGACCGGGAGCCGTTCGTGAAGCGCTCAAAGGCGAATTACGACGCGACGCCACCGATCTTTGACGAAGAGCTTGTAGACATCACGGGGTACCCCGGCGGGGTGACGCTTCCTGAGGATTCGGCTGGCTGGAAGCTGGATGTTCAAGGCAAGGTGCTCTCCGATTCGCTGACCGTGAATGGCGTCGTGCTGTTCACGACGTATCGGCCTGGGGTCGCGTCGGCCTGCGCATCGGATGGGAGTGGCGAGGTCTACGCGGTGACGATCGGGAGTGGCGCGGCGGCGCTCGATCTCAATCGGGATGGCGAGGTGCTGGAGGACGATCGTTCGGTTGCGCTGCAGGAGGACGGCGTTCCGGGGCCGCTGCGCGTGGAAGTGGTGACGCCGGGAGTGGCTGGTGGCGAAGGGCCGGGCGTGCCTGGAGGAGAGGAGGCGCCAGCGCCCGAGGAGAGTGGAAATACGCGCTGCTATGTCGGAGGAGAGCAGCTGGGTGCATGCGTGCGGCTGAGGGCAATCGTACGCACGTACTGGAAGCGGACGCTTGTGAATTGAAGAAAGCCTCAATCGCCGGGCGGCTCAGAGGGGGCGGCTTAGACGTCGGCGGCTAGTGAGCTGCAGCTGGCGGTAACAGTAGGCGCAGCGGTTCGAGCCGGCGGGTAGGACGGCGGCGCCGGCAAGACGTTAAGGGCGGCCCGCTGAATGCGGACCGGGCCGCGGTCGCACGGCTCCTCTCGCTCCGCTGCGGATTCCCGGCCGGGCGCTCGAGCAGCCGTCGGCAGCGGGCGGGAATAGGAAAGCCGCGCGCTTCACGCGCGCGCGGCCAGCTTTCCTTCCAGATGCTGCGCAAGCTCTGCGATCGTCGGGAAATCGAACAACTCCGTGAGATCCACCAGCCCCGGATACTCCCGATCGATGTTCTCGTGAATCTCGATCAGCTTGAGCGAGCTCGCGCCGATCTCGAACAGATTGTCGTGCAGATCCACGCGCTTCCCTTCCAGCGCTGCATCCACAATCGTCTTGAGCTGATCCTCGATAGCCGTGCGCGACGAGGACGCCGGCCCGCGCTGCGCCTCGCGCAGCGCGCGTAGCTCCGCGAGCTCCGCATCGAACTCACCCTGGACGTAGCTCTCCTCGAGCAAGTGCCGCTGGATCTTCCCGCTAGTCGTCTTCGGAATGCGCTTCACCGGCACGACTTCGCCCACTTCGATGCCGGTGTTCTCGTTGATCAGCCGCGACACCTGGTTCGCCAGCGGCAGGAAATCCTTCATGTCCGACCGATGCAGCACGAACACGACGAGCTTCTCCACCTGCTCGTCCTTCCGCCGCGCGCCAGCCGCCACCACCTTGCCGAGCTCCAGCCCTTCGACCCTGTGCGCGATGTTCTCAAGATCGTGCGGGTAGTAGTTCTGCCCGTTCACGAAAATGATCTCTTTCGCGCGGCCCGAAATGTACGTCTCGCCCTGATACACGAGGCCGAGATCGCCGGTTCGCAGCCACCCGTCCTTCGTCAGCGCGGCGGCATTCGCCTCAGGATTCTCGTAATACCCGCGCGTCACGTTCTCGCCGCGAATGTACACATGCCCCACGCGCCCGTCCGGCAGCGGCGCATCGTCATCGCCCGAGATCTGCACCTGCGAGTAAGGAATGGCACGACCGACGCCAACGAGCTCGACAGCATCCTTGTCCGTCTTCGAAACCACCTGCGCCTCGCTCCCAACCCCCAGCGATTCACGCTTGAACGACGTCGCGATGTACGGCCGCCCGACCGGCGGGAAGGTCATCGCGAGCGAGGCTTCCGCAAGCCCATAAACCGGGAACATCGCCGTGCGGTTGAGCTTCGCCGGCTCCATGCGCGTGAGGAACTCCTCCACGAGGTCCGCCGAGATCGGTTCCGCCCCGTTGAAGATGAGCCGCACGGACGAGAGATCCAGCCCGTCGACGGACCGATCTGCGAGCACCTTCAGGTAATGCTTGTACCCGAAGTTAGGCGAGCACGTGATGGTGGCCCGCTTCTTCGACGCGAGCTGCAGCCACAGCAGCGGCCGGCGGATGAAAAGCTCCGTCGGCATGAGGTGCGCATGGATGCGGTCCGCGAACATGAAGATGTGGAACCCGATGAGCCCCATATCGTGAGTGAGCGGCATCCACGAGAGACTCACGTCGTCTTCGGTGAACCCCGCCGCTTCCGACGTGCCCCGCGCGTTCGCGATGATGTTCCCGTGCGTGAGCACCACGCCCTTCGGCTCGCTGGTGGACCCCGACGAGAACTGGATGAACGCGATGTCGCCGGGCTGCGCGCGATAGATGGACCCGGCGCGCGAGATGTCCTCCAGCGTGTCCACGAGGAACGAGCGCGCCTGAAGGTCCGCAAACGTCGCAGCTTCGCCCTCCTGCGCGGCGAACGCACCGATGCGCTCGAGCGATCGCTTGTCCGTATAGATGAACGGCTTCCCGAGCTTCCGCGCGATGCGCAGGAGCTTGCGCCGATGCTCGTCGCTGATCCCCAGCGCCACCGGCACCGGGATGATGCCGCCGAGCACCGCCGCCCAGAACGCGTCGATGAACTGCTCGTTGTTCCCGAGGAAGATAATGAGCTTGTCGCCGCGTTTCGCGCCGAGCTTCTGCAGGTGATACAGGATGCCGAGGGCGCGCTCGTAAAGCTCACCGAATGGAACCTTGCGCTCGTCGTTCTCGCCTTCGAGATACGTGATGGCGCGTTGGGCAGTCCGGTTGCCTTCGATCAGCTCCGTGAGAGTGCTCGCGTTGAACATCAGCGACGTTCCAGCCTCATGAACAGGGGATTCTTCGTGCGCAGGTTGATCTGCGCTTCCAGCTCGACGGGACGATCCTGCACGTAAGTGAGCCGGTAGCGGCGCGCGACCTTGTACAGGTGCACCAGCATTTCGTAAAGGGCGAGGGTTTCGCCGATGCAGTGGCGCGGACCTGCCGCGAACGGCATGTACGCAAAACGCGGCCGGTCGGCCTCGTGTTCCGGCGCGAAGCGCTCGGGCCAGAACTTTTCGGGGTCCTTCCAGAACCTCGGGTGCCGGTGCAGGAGGTACGGGCTCAGCATCACGCTCGTGCCCGCGGGAATCTCGTATCCGCCAAGGACGTCCGGGCCGATCGTGCGCCGGGAAAGCAGCCACCCCGGGGGATAGAGCCGCAACGCTTCGTCGATCACCTGATGGGTGTACGAGAGCGATTCCATCTCCGCGAGTCCCGGCGCCGTCAGGACCGGTGCCGCGTCGAGCTCGGCGTGAAGCTTCGCCTCGACTTCGGGATGCTGCGAGAGGAGGTACCACGTCCAGTTCAGCCCGCTGGCGGTGGTCTCGTGACCCGCGACGACGAGCGTCATCACTTCGTCGATGAGCTCGCGTTCGCTCATGGCGTCGCCGGTTTCCTTGTCGCGCGCGTTCATGAGCATCCCGATGAAGTCGGGATGCTCTTCGCGGTTCTCGCGCCGGCGGTTCACGATCCCGGCGATCACCTTGCCGAGCTGGCGGAACTTGTAGGCGAACTGCAGATCCCGCGCCGAGTGTTTCGTGACGACATCGAACGGGTTGCCGCCGGCCTGCTGCGAGAGACGGTCGAAGTCCGGGCCGAAGATGGAGCGCAGGACGATCTCCAGCGTGAGTTCGCTCATGTCCTCCGTGACGTTCACGAGCTCGCCGCGCGCCGCCTCGGCTTCCCATTTGGCGATGAAGCGCTCGTTGCACTCGTCGATCAGCCGCGCGAACTCCGTGATCACGCGCCGATGGAACATCGGCTGCATCATGTAGCGCTGGCGTTTCCAGAAGTCGCCTTCGCTCGTCATGATGCCGTTGCCCAGCAGGATCTTGACGCGATCCAGGCCTACGCCCTTGGTGTAGTTCCTGTGGTTGGAGACCAGGACGCGCTTGACGTCGTCAGGGTGGTTGATGACGTAGGTGTAGGACTTCCTGCCGGGGGCGTAGACCCGGTAGATGTCGCCGTATTTCGCGAAGAGCTCCGTCATCCGCTCGAGGGAGTCCTCGGTCGAGCCGATGTCGAACTGCAGCTCGGGCTCTGGGGGGTGACGGCTTGTAGTCGTGTCTGGTGAGGTCATAGCGAAGCGCCGCGATCTTAACATCCTCGAGGCGGGCGCCCGGGTTTGGGGCATGTCGCCCGCCAGCGCCACTCCATGCGGTTGCACTTGGGACGAGACGGCGACGGAAGCCGCTTCGCGCCTGCCGGAGCAGGGGGCGCAAGGCGCGGTTGCGCCTTGTTTCGAGAGGGCTTATCACCCAAACTTCGCGCACCTCGGCGCGGGTGCGCCGATTGATTGGCCGCCTATCTCACGTCCCACACAGCGCGCGCACAGCATGACGGAATCCGGCCCGGGCGGTGGCCTGCGCAATTCGATCTATCGCCAGGTGACGAGGTCCGGTCGGCGCATGACGGCCGGGCGACGGTTGCTGTATGCGATTGCGGTGCCGCTTGGGCTTGGACTCGTTCGCCTCTGGTGGATGTCTTGCCGGGTGGTCAGCGTCGAGGGAGCGGAGCATTTGCAGGCCGCCCTGGAGAAGGCGCCTTCGCTCGTGCCGTGCTACTGGCATCAGCATCAGCTCTTCTGCGGGAAGTATCTGCTCGACGAAAGCAGGCGGCGGACGGGCGGCGACGGCGGTGCCGGGCTCAAGGTGGGCTGGCTCATCAGCCCGTCCGTGGACGGCGAGCTCGGCGCGATGATGGTGCGGCGGATCGGCGGCCACGTGATCCGCGGGTCGTCCACCGCAACGGGCGCGCGGGCATTGCGGGACTACTATGAGGCGCTTGTGAAGCAGGGCGTGTCGCCCGTCATCACACCGGACGGGCCGCGGGGTCCACGTTTCGAATTCAAGCCAGGGGCGATCCTGCTGGCGCAGATGTCCGGCCGGCCGATCCTGCCGATGGCGTACGCGGCCACGCGCGCGTGGCTCATCAAGTGGGACAAGTTCGTGCTGCCGGTTCCGTTCTCACGCATTGCCATCGCCATCGGCCCGCCGCGCTACGTCCCGCGCGTGACGGATGCCGCCGCGATCGAGCGCATGCAGGTCGAGCTCAAGGAAGAACTGAAGCGCCTCTTCGGCGTCGCCCGATCGGCCCTGCGCAGGCGGGAGTCGTGACCTCGGTTCGCGAAGCCATATCGGTGCTCGCTGTTCCGCATGCGGAAGGGACGCCGCTCGATATCTCCGTCGTCATTCCCGTGTGCAACGAGGAGGAGAACGTCGGGCCGCTCGCGAACGAAATCGCGACGGCGCTCGCGGGGCGTGCGTTCGAGATCCTGTTCGTCGACGATGGAAGCACGGACAACACCGCCGCGGCCGTGCTGGCCGTGCGCGCGACGGTTCCTCAGGTGCGGTTGCTGCGGCATTCGTTTCGCTCCGGGCAGAGTGCGGCGGTCACCACCGGTGTGAAGCATGCGCGTGCCGAGTGGGTGGGCACTCTCGACGGCGATGGCCAGAACGATCCCGCGGATCTGCCGAAGCTGATGGCAGCGCGCTTGCTGCCGGAGAATGCGGACGTCGCCTTGTTCCAGGGACATCGCGTCACGCGCAAGGACACGGGGTTCCGTCGTCTTCAGTCGCGCATCGCGAATAGCGTCCGCTCGAAGATGCTTGGCGATGGCACGCCGGACACGGGCTGCGGCATCAAGCTCATGCACCGGCCCACGTATCTCGACCTGCCGAAGTTCGATCACATGCACCGCTTCCTTCCGGCGCTGTTCCAGCGCGCTGGAGCGCGAGTCATCTCCGTGCCCGTGCATCATCGCCCGCGCGCTCGCGGCACTTCGAAATACGGGATGCTGGATCGGCTGTGGGTGGGGATCGTCGACATCTTTGGGGTCATGTGGCTGAGGCGCCGCTACAAGCCGGGCCTCACCGTTCGCGAGGAATAAGATGAATACCGTGATCGGGCAGTTGTTCGGCGTGGTCATCACGCCGTGGAAGCTTATTGGATACTGCGGCGTGCTGATGTTCGCCGGCCGCTGGGTATTCCAGGTGCTGGCGACCCGCAAGCATGGCAGGCCCACGATTCCGCGCATCTTCTGGACGATGAGCGTGCTCGGCAGCGCGATGCTTCTTTCGTACTTCATCTGGGGCAAGAACGATTCGGTGGGAGTTCTCTCGAATCTCTTTCCCATGAGCGTCGCCATCTACAACTGGGTCATGGACATCAAGGCCGGGCGCGAAGCGAGCGCCACCGGCTGAAGGGGACAGGTCGCTCCCGATGAATCGAGTCGCTCAGCCGCACCTTTCGGGAGGAGTTCTTTCCCGCGAGGCGGATGAGTCCGCGCGGCTGACGGATGCGCTGTGGATCGCGGCGTTCATCGTGTTGCTCATCGGCACGGGGCTCGGGACGCGTGCGCCGTGGCCGGCGGACGAGCCGCGGTTTGCGTTCATTGCGCGAGAGATGGTGCATACGGGGGAGTGGCTTTTCCCGCGCATCGGCGGGGATCTTTATCCGGACAAGCCGCCCGTCTACTTCTGGCTGCTGAGCGTTTGCTACCTCATCACCGGGTCGTTGCGGGCGTCGTTCCTGATTCCGGCGTTCGTCGCCTCGGCGGTTGTCGCCGGGCTCGTTTACGACATCGGGCGGCGGATGGCGGGGCGCGCGGCGGGGCTGGCGGCGGCGCTCACCCTCGTGTGCTCGATTCAGTTCGTGATGACGATGCGCGGGGCGCAGATCGATCCCGTGCTGTGCGCGTTCACGACGCTCTCGCTTTACGGGCTGTTGCGGCACCTGCTGTTCGGGCCGGCGTGGGGGTGGTACTTCATTGGCGGCTTCGCGGCGGGGCTGGGGGTGGTGACGAAGGGAGTCGGGTTTCTGCCGCTGCTCGTGCTGGTGCCGTACGTTGGGTTGCGGTGGTGGGAGAGGGGGAGGCCCTCAATCGCCGGGCGGCTCGGAGCGGGGGTTGGCGCCCCGGGCACCGAAGCGTTGAGCGCCCGAGCGGTGAGAGCCGAAGCGCAGGGCGGCGAAGTACCGAAGGCTGTTCTCAGCCGCCCGGCGACCGAGGGCTTCTTCATCCGGCCGGCGATTGAGGGCTTCTCATGGCGCTGGGGCCTCGTGGCCGTCGGCTTCCTGCTCGGCGCTGCCCTGTGGGTCGTCCCAATGCTGATAGCCGTCGCCACGCGCGGCGATCCCGCGCTAGTGGCCTATCGCGACGAAATCCTCTTCCAGCAAACCGTGCATCGCTACGCCTCCGCGTGGCACCACGTGAAGCCCTGGTACTACTTCATCCTCGACGTGATCCCCGGCCTGTGGCTGCCCTTCAGCCTGCTCCTCTTCTGGCTCATCCCACGCTGGAAGGCGGCATGGCACGAGCGGGACGCACGGGTCTGGCTCCCCCTCGCCTGGGTGATCCTCACGCTGGTGTTCTTTTCCCTGAGTGCAGGCAAGCGCGGCATCTACATCTTCCCCGCGCTTCCAGGTCTCGCCATCGCAGCCGCTCCCTTCCTCCCCGACATCTTCCGCCGCCGCGGAGTGCAACGCGCGAGTGTGATTCTCGGCGCGGTGCTGGTAGTCGGCGCAATCGCCCTGCTCATCGCCGAGGCGGCCGGCCACGAAAGGCTCCATGCGAAGCTCGCAGAGCAGGGCGTCGACTCGCTGGCACCCATCGCGGCGTTCGTGGCCCTGGGCGGAGTCGCACTCGCAGCATCCTGGTGGAAGAAGCCGATACTCGCGTGGCCCTCGGTCTTCGCCGGCCTGGCGATCGTCTGGTCCTACGGCATCACGCCAACCATCGACGGCGAGCGTTCGGCACGGGACTTCACAAAGCAGATGCTGTCGCTCGTCCCGCGCGACCGGACCCTCGGCCTGTACTCGTACAAGGAGCAGTTCCTCCTGTACCTCGATCGCCCGATCGTCAACTTCGGCCACTCGCGCTGGAGGGAAGGGTCGCAGGAGGCCTACGACGCCTCCGTGTGGCTGAATGGCGGCGAGGACCGTGTGCTGCTCATCCCCGAATCCGCAGTCACGCCATGCTTCGTCGGCACTTCGAAGCAGCCCGCCGGATACGCGAGCGGGGAGGCCTGGCTGCTGGTCCGGGGGCGCCCGGCCGAAGACTGCATTCGCATGGGCGATGGTTCGCGCGCTATCCGATACACACCACCCGTTCCTGCCGAGGGTTAAGCCCCATATGTCGCGTGGTCCGGCAGGACCGGCGATCGCCTTTCCATTGGCAGACAGACAGTTAGCTTGTTTTCCTTCGGGACTGTGCCAGAATCCGGCGCGACCTTGCGGAAAATGCTGACCGTGAACTGTGTCCTCCGTCGCGGCGCTTTGCGGCGGCCCTGCCAGACTTCGCGGCTGTTTCGGGGAGAGAAAACGTCGGATGTCGACCCTGCCGCCCGATAAAACATCGGAGTTCACGGCTTCGGACATCTTGTCCGCGGATGCATGGAACAGTCGCACGGCGAAACCCGCCGTCGGCATGGATGTCGCCTGCACGAAGATCGCGGTCGATTTCCAGAACATGCGTCGGCCGGCGGTCGACGAAACGCTCCGCCGGAATCTCGAGCTGCTGAGGGATGCCACCAAGAGCGACTGCGCGTTCGTCGCGGTCCTCGGCAACGAAGAACCCACCTTTGAGGACGTGCAGGTCGCGCGGAGCGCCTTCGCCCAGTGCCGGCCGGAAGCGCTCCGGGGCGAAAGTCTCGAGCGATTTCCCTGGCTCAAGGGCCGGTCCGAGCACCTGCGTCTTTCCGAGCTGAGGGACACGAGCGCGCCCCGGCGCGAGCAGATGGCGGAGGCCTCTCGCTTCTCGGAGCTGCAGATGGGCTCCGTGCTGCTCGTGGCGTTCCGTGTTCAGGGTCGCCCCGCAGGTTTCCTGGGTCTCGTCCACGATCTGCCGCGCGGCGCGTGGGACGTGAACCTCCAGCTGATGCTCAAACTCATTGGCACCAGTCTCGCCACGGGGTTGGAGCGCATCCGCATCGAGGCGCGCCTGGCCAAGCTCGAAGAGCGCATGACCCTCTCGCAGCAGGCCGCGAACGATGGGTTGTGGGACTTCGACGTCGAGAGCAACGAGGTCTACTTCTCACCCCGCTGGAAGGCGATGCTCGGCTACGGGGACGACGACATGCGCGGCTCGCCGGACTGGCGCAGCCTCGTGCATCCGGACGATCTCTCGCGCGTGCAGGCCGCCATTCGCGATCACGTTGCCGGCAAGACGCCCATCTTCGAGAGCACCCATCGCATGCGCCATCAGAATGGCGAGTGGCGGTGGGTCATCAGTCGCGCGCATGCGCGGGTGGACAAGCACGGCAGGCTGCTGCGCCTCGTCGGCGTCGAGCTGGACATCACCGAGCGCAAGATCTACGAGGAAGCGCTGTTCCGCGAGAAGGAAAGCGCGCAGATCACCCTGCAGTCGATCGGTGACGGCGTCATCACGACGGACGCGAACTCCATCATCGACTACATCAACCCAGTGGCCGAAGAGCTCACGGGGTGGCGGCTTGAGGATGCGATGGGGCGGCCGGTGGAGGAGATCTTCCGCGCGTTCCACGAAGAGACGTGCGAGCCGCTGGAGAATCCGCTCACTGTTTCGATCCGGCGCATCCGGCCGATCAAGTCTGTTCGGCCGATGCTGCTGATCCGTCGGGATGGCAACGAGCTCTATGTCGAGAGCACTGCGGCGCCCATTCGAGATGGCGCGGGGCATGTCGGCGGTGGCGTGCTCGTGTTCCATGACGTGAGCGAGTCGCGCGAGCTGAATCGCCGGCTCTCGTATCACGCGAGCCATGACCTTCTGACTGGTCTCGTGAATCGCCGCGAGTTCGAAGCGCGGCTCGAACGGGCTTTGAAGAGTGCCAAGGCGCGCGAAGCGTCGTACGCGCTCTGCTATCTCGACATCGACCAGTTCAAGATCGTCAACGACACCTGCGGTCACAGCGCCGGCGACGCGCTGCTGGGGCAGGTGGGTGCGCTGCTGAAATCCAAGGTTCGCTGGCGCGACACGCTTTCGCGTCTCGGCGGCGACGAATTCGGCATCCTGCTGGAGAGCTGCTCGCTGGATGAGGCGATGCGCACGGCCGAAGCGCTCCGCGAAGCGGTGCGTAACTTCCGGTTCACCTGGGAGGATCGCGTGTTCCGGCTCGGCGCGAGCATCGGCGTCGTGCCGATCTCGGCGGAGAATGCGGATATCGCGTCGATTCTCTCGGCCGCGGACAGCGCGTGCCAGGCGGCGAAGGAAGGCGGTCGCAACCGCGTGCACAGCTTCGCCGAGAACGACATCGAGCTCATGCGCCGCCGGCGCGAGATGCAATGGGCGGCGCGCATCAACGCGGCGCTCGAAGAGGGGCGGTTCGAGCTCTTCCGTATGCAGATCCAGCCGCTGCAGCGTGTGGACCCCGGGCAGCATTACGAGCTTCTCATCCGGCTGCGGGACGAGGGTGGGCGCGTCGTGTCGCCCAACGATTTCATCTCGGCGGCGGAGCGCTACGGCATCACGCCGGCAATCGATCGCTGGGTGATCGAGAATGCGTTCCGTTGGCTGGTGTCGGAGGCGGACGAGCGCGAGAAGCTCTCGTTGTGCTCGATCAATCTTTCGGGCCAGAGCCTGGGCGACGACAAGTTCCTGCCGTTCGTGATCGACCAGTTCCACCGCAGTGGCATCGACGCCTCGAAGATCTGCTTCGAGATCACGGAAACGGCGGCGGTGGCGAGCTTCTCGCAGGCGAACCGGTTCATCCAGGCGCTGAAGGAGCTCGGGTGCAAGTTCGCGCTGGACGACTTCGGCACCGGCCTGTCCTCGTTCGGCTACCTCAAGCACTTCCCCGTCGACTTCCTGAAGATCGACGGCTCGTTCGTACGCGAGATCCTGCGCGACCCCATCGATCGCGAGATGGTGCGCTCGATCAACGAGATCGGCCACCTCACCGGCAAGCAGACCATCGCCGAATTCGCCGAGAACGCCGAGATCATCCAGATGCTCACGAGCCTCGGCATCGACTACGCGCAGGGCTACGGCATCGCCCAGCCCCAGCGCGTCCTCAAATCCGCCGTCGCCTAGTCGGCCGCGACGCGCTGCATCTGCGGCAGCAGCGAGAAGTACTCTTCCCGAAGGTGATCCTCGGCCGTGCGCTGGTGCATGTCAGGCATACCTCTGCAGCACTTTCCTGCGCACGTACTCGGAAGGCGGATCTATGCAGAAGAACTGCCCACTCACCAGTTGGGACCGCGCTCGCGATACGCGCTTGCAGTTCTTCTGTGGTGAGCAGGTCTACGCTGGTGGCTGAACAACATCTTCTTCGACCGGTTCACGTACGTGCCGTGTCAATAGTCGAAACGGAATTTGCCGGCGTCGAGAATTTCGCCTTTCCTGGACATTCCTTATCTCCGGAGGCTGAAAGGGGATGGCGTGCATTATCCGTCGCGCATCGACGGAATCAACGGCAACCAGCGATGCCGCGACCGCGCATCACGATTGTACGAAGTGCCGGGAATTCCAGGCGTTGCGTGAACGATTTCTGCTCGTTCACGCGCGCCTGAATGCTTGACTAACCTTCCCTGAACTCAAGTCGCATCGACAGATCGACGGCGCGAACATGCTTCGTGAGCGCGCCGACGGAGATGTAGTCGACGCCCGTCTCCGCGATCTGCCGAACGTTGTCGAGCGACACGTTGCCCGAGGCTTCGAGCTTCGCATTCCGCCCGCGTTCGCGATTGAGCGCGACCGCCTTGCGCATCTCCGCGAGATCGAAGTTGTCCAGCATGATGATGTCCGGCTTCGCGGCGATGGCCTCTTCGAGCTGCGTCATCGTTTCGACTTCGACTTCAACCTTGAGCCCCGGCACGTGCTTGCGCGCAGACTCCACCGCACGCGTGAGCGAACCGGCCGCGGCGATGTGGTTCTCCTTCACCAGCACCATGTCGTAAAGCCCCATTCGGTGATTCGCCGCGCCTCCGCAAGTGACCGCGTACTTCTGCGCCGTCCGCAAACCCGGAATGGTCTTGCGCGTATCCAGGATCGTGCATCCCGTTCCGGCAACCGCTTCGACGTACCGACGCGTCTCCGTCGCCACGCCCGAAAGCAGCTGAAGGAAATTGAGCGCCGTCCGCTCGCCCGTGAGAATCGAACGCGCATTCCCCTCGATGTCGAAGAGATTCTGCGCCGGGCTGATGCGCTCGCCATCATCCGCATGCCACCGCAGCCGCACGCTTTCGTCCAGCTGACGAAACACCTCTTCCACCCACGGCTTGCCGCACAACACCGCGGACTCGCGTGTGATCACGCGGCCGTGCGCAGTCTGGTTGGCGGGGACAAAACCGGCGGTGACATCGCCGGTGCCTACGTCTTCGCGGATCGCGGTGAGTACCTGGGACCCAAGATCTCTCGGAAGTTCACGCATGGTCGTATGCCTCTCAAGGAGCCCAGCGTAAACAAAAAGGCCCGGGGATGCCGGGCCTTTTCGTCGACTGAACGCCAGGCGTTTCAGAAGAACGGCAGGCCGTGCGACGCACCGCCCATGCACATGAGCATTGGAATGGACAGCACGAAATTCGCGCGCGACGCGTACAGCGCGACCTTGCGTGCCTTCGCCTTCTCCTCGTCCGTAGCAGGCTTCAGGCCCAGGATCTTCTTCTGGTTCGGCCAGATGAGACCCCAGACGTTGAACAGCATGATCGTGCCGAGCCACGCGCCGATCCCGATGACCAGCGAGTACGTGTCCCCGCCCGGCACCGTGAGACCAAGGGTGAAGGCCGGCACGAACTTCGGCCCCAGCAGCCACGCGCCCGCCAGCCACGTGACGAGGGCGGCCCAGCGGAACCAGAACAGCGCCCGGGGCGCGACATATTTCGTGATGCCCGCGCCGCCCGGCCCGCCCTTGTCGGCCGCCGCGTCCGCCAGGGCCGGAACCTGAACGGCGTTGAAGTAGTAGAGAAGCCCGATCCAGAACACACCCGCCACGATGTGCACCCAGCGCGCGAGCGAGGCCTGGGCAAAGCTGATGCCGTCCGGTGCCGCAAGCGCGAGCGCAAGGATGACCGCCAGGACGATGCCCAGGATGAGGGACTGCCGATGATTGTTGAGAGGATTCATGGGTTGCTGCCTTTCTCCCCGTCAAGACGTGAACGCCTGCGGTCGGCGCGTGAGACCCTGGCCCAAGTTCTTGTTCTGTCTGGCTTGGGCGACTGTTGCGGGTTTGAAGAATAGACGTGCACCCCCCATAATTCAACGCCGCCCCGAGCGCGGCAGTTTCACGCGAAAGGCACGGGCAAACCGGTATTTCCATGCACGCCGGCCCGCCACACCGTAACCTCCGCGTCCTCGATGCAAGCAAACCCCCATGATCGAACCGCTTCGCCTGCCTCACCCTGCATCAACGTGTGCGTGCTGGATGGCGCGGGGTACTGCCTCGGTTGCCTGCGCACCGGTGACGAGATCGGCCGGTGGCGCGACATGAGCGCGGCGGAGCAGTGGCAGCTTCTGGATCGCCTTGCCGAGCGCAGGGCGCAGCGAGCCGCAGGTGCCGGGTCGCGCAATGTCTCCGAGCCGCCCGTTTCTCAGAGCCGGCCGGCGAGTGAAGCTTCTGTCATGCTGCCGTCAGGTGGGGAGAAGGATGAGAACTGAGCTCGGGGTCTGCGCGTCTGCCGGGAGGGTCGCGATAATTGCGGCGTTTCTGGTCGGCGTATCTGCGCTGTCCGGTTGTGCAGTGTCGCTGCTCGAAGGCGCCGCTCGCTCGGGCAGTTCATCCAGCAGTAGCGCGCCGCGGCCGGCGTCGCGGCCGCCGGCATCGCAAGCGACGGCGGACAGTGCGATTTCCACCTCCGTGAGGTCCCGGCTGGCGGCGAATGCGTCGCTCAGGGGTTTGAAACTCACGGTGGATACCCACGATGGGGTAGTGACCCTTCGGGGTCAGGTCAATAACGTGGAGCAGCGGAACGCTGCCCAGCTCGAGGCTCGCGCCGTGAAGGGCGTGAAGGCTGTGAAGAACGAGCTGTCGGTGAAGTAATCGGAGTCGGGCGTTGGCTGCGCGACTTTGTTCTTTTGTGAGGTAATCAGATGGATGTCGTGGAGCGAATCAAGGCCGAGCTGGCCTCCAGCCCGGTGGTCCTGTTCATGAAGGGCACGCCGGATTTCCCCCAGTGCGGCTTCTCCGCGCAGACGGTGCAGGCGCTGCGCCTGCTCGGCGCCAACTTCAAGCACGTGAACATCTTCGAGGATCCGGAGATGCGCGAGGCGCTGAAGAAGTACTCCAACTGGCCGACGTATCCGCAGCTCTATGTGAAGGGCGAGCTCATCGGCGGGTGTGACATCGCGCTGGAGATGTATCACAACGGGGAGCTCAAGACGCTTCTGCAGGAAGCGGGGGCGACTAGCTGAGGAAGTCCTCAATCGCCGGGCGGCTCGGAAGGGGAAGCCCTCAGTCGCCGGGCGGCTCGGAAGACGGAGGGCTGGCGTGCGCGTCAGCCCGTCTCGCGTCAGCCCCGATCTCGCATCAGCCTATCCCGACTCAGCTCATCTCGACCGTCAGGTCATCTTCAGTACGGGTTTGATCGTGTCGCCGCGTTGCATGTCCTGGAACGCTGTGGCGATTTCGTCGAAGCGGTAGAAGCGGATCAGCCTGTCGAAGGGCAGCCGGCCCTGCCGGTAGTACTCGATCAGCAGCGGAATGAAGAACTGAGGGTTCGCATCTCCGCCGACGATTCCCTGAAGCTTCTTTGCACCCGCGAGGATCGGGAACATCTGCGGTTTCCATTCCCCGCGCGGTGAGGTTACGAAGCCCGCTGTGCCCTGGGTTGCGAGGCAGTCGAGCGCCTGGGTGAAGATGTCCGGGATGCTCGTGGTGTTCAGCGTGAAGTTGACGCCGCCGGGCACCAGCTCGCGAAGCGCCTTCGTGACATCGGCGCTGCTTGAGTCGATCGTGTCAGTCGCGCCGAGCTCGCGCGCGAGTGAGAGGCGAGCGGGCAGGACATCGATCGCAACGATTCGCGAAGCGCCGACGATGCGTGCAGCCATCACGGCGGACAGCCCCACACCTCCGACACCCAACACTGCGATCGAATCCCCCGGCCCAACCTTGAGCGAGTTGATTACCGCGCCCGTTCCCGTGATCACGCCACACCCGAGCGGCCCGAGAATCTCGAGCGGAATGTCCTTCGGCACTTTCACCGCGCTTCGCTCGTTCGCCAGCGCGAACTGCGAAAACGACGACTGCCCGAAAAACTGCGCATGAATGCGCGCGCCGTTCTGACTCAGTGCGCTAGAGCCATCCATCCGCAGCCCGCCGAAATTCCTCGGCATCATCTGAACGCAGTGGATCGGCGAATTCCGTCGGCAGCTCGGGCATTCCCCGCACGACGCGCCGCTCAGCACGGCATGGTCGCCAATCGCGAGCGACGTAACGCCCGCGCCGAGCTTCTCCACGATGCCCGCACCCTCGTGTCCCAGCACGATGGGCCGCGGCGTGCCCGGCCCCATGCCTGCATGAACGCGAACATCCGTATGGCACACGCCCGTCGCAACGATCCTGATCAGCACCTCACCCTGACGGGGATCTTCAAGATCCAGCGTTTCAAGGACAGGTGCCGGCGCACCTTCGCGGGAAACCGCGGCGAGAGTCTTCATCAGGAGCGCTTCTCGAACTCGGGCGGCACGGGCGGTGCAGCCGGAGCGACAGGCCGCGCTTTCATCGTGATCTCGCCCTTCCACGGAATCTGGTCGCGACTTGTCCAGGCGTTCACCTGCAGGTGCTTGAAGAGCCACACGCCTTTCTGCTTCACCACGAGATCGTTGCGCGTGCCGATGCCGAACACGAAGTTCGTGTTGTAGTCGACGTTGTACTGAAGAATCTGGAAGAACGTCTTCACGCGCGCGCCCGGCTCGCCGGTGGGCGTCGGCTCGGGAGCGATGAGAAAGTGGTTGAAGAGATGCTGGCGACCGAACCACCAGTGCTGCCGGTCGTACCAGAGCGCGTGAAGGTTCTTGAGGATCGCCTCATGCCCCTGCACGCGGCCCTGCCACAGGTGATCGTAGTACGCATCCTCCGTGAAACACTGCACGACGAGCTCGGGATCGGCGAGATCGATGCCCCACGCGTATTTCGCGAAGAGCTCCTGGATGTCGAGCCGGTCCTCGACCGAGAGTTTCTGGATCGCTGCGCTCATGAATTCTCCCCGTGCTTCGTCGTGCGTCGTGCTTTTGATCACGCAGTATAGCGACCGGTCTGCAGCGCCGAGTCCGGCACAAACATGCCGTGGAACGTGCTCCGGACGCGAACAGGGATCTTCAGCACCGCTAGTGGCCCATCCTCGATACGCTTCGCATCCAGGATCGCGAGCTCGCTGCGATTCTCGGCGAGGCGGTTCACCAGCGTGAGCAGATAGCCTTCGCCTTCCGGCGCGCCCGGCTTCACCACGAAGTTCGGCTCCTGCACTCCGGAGTCCGAGCCCGGCACCCACGTGCGCAGCTCGCCGTTCGAATGATCGATGCGGCCGATCGCACCAAGTCCCATCGAGCCCGCGAGCGCGTTGGGCGGGCGGCAGATGGTGAAGCCGAAACGGTAAGGCTTTCCCTGGAAACGGTCGTCCGTCTTCGGCATCTCGCAGGGCGCTTCCTGCAGAAGGCGCGATTCGAACGTCTCGCTCCGACCTTCGAGATCGAAGGTGAGTCGCGTGAGAAGGGGAGGCGAGCCCTTGAACGGTGCGCCATCGTAGCTCGGGAAGAACTCGAAGCAGTTGCCGTTGTAGAGGCACAGATCGAGGTGCAGCTTCGAGCCTTCGTTGTGCGCGTTCATCATGTGCCCCGCGCTGATGGCGGGGCCGTGGAACCAACGGATGTCGCTGGAGCGTCCCCGGCGCGGGAAGACGGCGTACCAGCTCTGCTTGTCGTGATACCACTGGTAGTACGGCCCGCCGCGCTTGATCGTCGCGAGATCCGTGATCAGCGGGAAGAACGGAACGATGATGTGCGTATCCGTGATCGCGAAGTCGTGCACCATGCCGGGATACGGCATGTCGAAGCCCATCCGGTGCACGACCTTGCCGTCCGCACCGACGATGACGAACACGAAGTCGCGAGTCGCATCGCCTCGGGCCTGGTACGAGAAGCCGAGCATCTCGTTCGTGTGGAAGTCGATCTTCGGATGCGCGGTGAAGCTCACCGCGTCGAGGCCGCCGTCGAAGTCCCAGTGCGCTCGCGTTTCGAGCGTTTCCGGGTCGACTTCCATCGGCAGCGAGTCTTCCTTCAGTACGAGGAGCTTCTTCCCGTGCCACACGACGCTCGTGTTGGCAGTGCCCTGGTTCTTGCCTTCGACGGACGGATCGTTCGTGTATCGATTGCGATAGCGGCCGAAGAGGGAGCGACGCGCTTTCTCCTGCAGCAGGAAGCGCTCGGTGCGCACCCATCGGCAGCGGTAATCCACGTATCCGTCGTCGAAGCGGAACATGTGCACCATGCCCTCGCCGTCGATGAACACGTCTTCCTTCGTCATGGGCGGGTACTGGCGATCGGGGCCGCAGCGGTACCACGCGCCATTCAGGTCGCGCGGCACGGAGCCATGGATCACTTCCAGGCCGCGGGCATCGGCCTCGAGGCGGACCGGCGCGCCCCAGCCTCGGTACAGCGGAATATCGGGAAACACCACGTCCATAGATCGACCCCTCGCTTGTTCTGTCTTGCTTCGACTGCGCGGCTTGCTCTCGACTACGGAGCTGTCCCCCTATGGGTGCGAACCAGTCCTGGCAGCCTTGCGCGTCGACGCGCCGGCAATGCTCCGGCACAGTGGTCCGTCCGGCAACGATTGCGCACGGCTTACCCGCAGCATGGCAAGATCGCGCAGCTTTTACGAGATCCGGCTACGAGCCTGAAGCGAGCCCCGATATGAGCCCTGAAACGAGCGAAGCACGCCAGAACATCTATGCCCGCCTCCGCGCATCCGCCGGACGCCTCAAGGAGATCGGCAACGAGATCACGCCGGAGACCATAGGCTCGACCGCGGCGCTGGTGGCTCCGCTACACGCGCGTGTTTCGAATGCGGGTGTGAAGGTGACGCGGGACTTCCGGTACGGGCCCTCCGATCGCCATCGGCTCGATGTTTTCGAGACAGAGGGGACGAAGCTGACTCCGGCGCCGGTGCTGGTGTTCGTGCATGGTGGCGGCTTCGTGATGGGCGACAAGACTTCGCCGAATACGCCGTTCTACGACAACGTGGGGTACTGGGCGGTCAAGAACGGGCTCATCGGCGTGAACATCACGTATCGCCTGGCGCCTCAGCACCAATGGCCGGCGGGCAGCGATGACGTTGCTCTCGCGGTGAAGTGGGTTCGCGAGAACATCGCGGCACATGGTGGGGATCCGGCGCGCGTTTACGTGATGGGGCAGTCGGCGGGCGCGGTGCACGTCGCCGGATACGTCGCACGCGAGTTCGGGAACACGGGCGGGCGAGCGCCGGCGCAGGGCTGGAAGATTGCCGGCGCGCTGCTGATCTCGGGGATGTACGACACGGACACGATGATTCGTGACGAGCGATTCCGGGCTTACTTCGGGGATGACGATTCGAAGATCGATGGGATTTCGTTCGTCGCTGCGCTTGCGGGTGCGAATGTGCCCTTGTTCGTGGTGACGGCCGAGTTCGATCCGCCGGCGTTCCTGAGTGAGTTCGTGGTGCTGCTGGAGACTCACGTGCGGCGGCAGGTACCTCTGCCCAGAATCGTGCAGCTCCTGGGACAGAACCACTTCACTACGACGTGGCGGATCAATACGGAAGAGGATGCGATGGGGCCGGAGGTGCTGCAGTTCATTGCGGACACCAGCAGATGAGACGGCCCTCAGTCGCCGGGCGGCTCGGACAAGGCGAAGAGGCCCTCAATCGCCCAGATAACGCGAAGTAAGCCTTCAATCGCCGGGCGGCTCGGAATAAGACGGGTGGCGAACAGCTACTGCGGCCTTCCAAGCCGCCCGGCGACTGAGGGCTTCCTGTCCCGAGCCGCCCGGCGATTGAGGGCTCCCTAAGTTTCCTGTTGCGGATCTTCGTTCTGTACTTCGCCGTTCGCCGGCGCCGCATTCTGCCACCCGAGCGCGCAGGCGCGGGCTTCCGCTTCCTGATACATCCCCGCCAACCGGTTGGCGACGAGACAGAAAATATCCGCCGAGCGCTCCGCGTCGTACGACGCCGAGTGCGCCGAGCTCGAATCCCACTCGAACCCCGCAACAGTCACGGCTTTCGCAAGCACTGTCTGCCCCAGCGCCGCACCCGCCAGCGACACCGTGTCGAAGCACGAAAACGGATGAAACGGATTGCGCTTGATCTCCGCCCGCGCGACAGCCGCATTCAGGAAATTCAGATCGAACGCCGCGTTGTGCCCCACGAGAATCGCGCGCCGGCAGTTGTACGCGCGAATCGCATGGCGCACCTCGCGAAAGATGCGCTGAAGCGCGTCCCGCTCGGGAATCGCCGGCCGCAGCGGGTGGTACGGATCGATACCCGTCACAGCAAGCGACGCCGGATCCAGCCGCGACCCCTCAAACGGCACGACGTGAAAGTTGTGAGTGGCGCCGCGCTTCAGGACGCCGTTCTCATCCATGTCGATCATCACCGCGGCGACTTCGAGCAGCGCGTCGGTTGCGTGATTGAACCCGCCGCTCTCGACGTCCACGGCCACCGGGAGGAACCCCCGGAACCTGCGGGCCATGAGCTTCGCCGCCGGCAGCGGCTGGATGGAGACTTCGGCTTCCGGTGAATTCTGCAAGGTCGGTCCGTCGCTGTTCAGCTTCGCTGGTTCGGTGTATTCGCTGGTTCGATGTCGGTGATTCGAGTCGGCCGGGTTGATGGAGTCGGTTCGATGTGTCGCTTCGCCGCTTCGGTGCCTTGGGCCACGAGGGCCGCTACATCACCTGGGTCGCTACCGCCACGCGGCCTGCACGCTGTGCGGCCGCTACGCCACTCGCCAGCTCACCTTCTCACCCGCTCGCATCGGCACGATCATATCCGGACCGAAGGGATACTCCGACGGCACCGACCACGCCTCGCGCACGAGCTTGATCCGGCCCGCGTTGCGCGGCAACCCGTAAAAGTCCGGACCGAAGTCGGACGCGAACCCCTCGAGCCGCCCCAGCGCGCCCGCCGAATCGAAGGCCTCAGCGTACAGTTCTATGCCCGCGTGTGCTGAAAACATTCCGGCGCATCCGCAGGCCGCTTCCTTCGTGTGCTTCGCGTGCGGTGCACTGTCCGTACCGAGGAAGAAGCGCGGGTTGCCGCTGATCGCCGCCTCGACGAGCGCCACACGATCCGGCTCCGTCTTCAGGATGGGCAGGCAGTAGTAGTGCGGCCGGATGCCGCCCGTGAAAATCGCGTTGCGGTTATGGAGCAGGTGTTGCGGCGTGATCGTCGCGCCAATTCCATCCCGCGCGCCGCGAACGAACTCCACCGCAAGTTTCGTGGTGATGTGCTCGAAAACGATACGCAGCTTCGGAAACCGCTCCGCGACCGGCACCAGCACTTCGTCGATGAATCGCGCCTCGCGATCGAACACATCGACGTCGCCGTGCGTGACTTCCCCATGCACCTGAAATACGACGCCGAGCTCGCTCATCCGCTCCAGCACGCCGTACACGTTCTCCATGCGCGTGACGCCGGAGTCCGAGTTCGTCGTAGCACCAGCAGGGTAGAGTTTGAACCCATGAACAAACCCGCTGGCCTTCGCACGATCCACTTCGGAAGGCTCCGTGCGGTCCGTGAGATAAAGCGTCATCAGCGGCTCGAACGAGGCGCCAGCCGGAAGCGCATCCAGAATGCGCTTCCGATACTCCAGAGCGAGAGCCGTAGTAGTCACCGGCGGCTTCAGATTCGGCATGATGATGGCGCGCCCGAATCGCTGCGCCGTGAACCCGATCACCGCGCGCAGGGACGCACCATCCCGCACGTGCAGGTGCCAGTCATCCGGCCTGCGAATCGTGATCTCGTTTGTCGTCGCGCTCATCTCTTCTGATCCAGCCCTTCAAGCAGCTTCTGGCCCAGCAGCGCCTGGAGTGCGAAGCGTACGCCAAACCCCGTGACTTCCGTGTTGATGTGCCCGAGCCCGCCGTTGCGCGTGGCCGAAGAAAGATCCACGTGAGCCCATGCGACCTCCTCCGGAATGAAGCGCTGGAGGAAGCGAGCGGCCAGGATGTGATCGCCCTTGCCGTCCATCGAGCACTGCGCGACGTCCGCGATCTTGCTCTCGATGTCCGCATCGAAATCCGGATCCATCGGAAAGTGCCACACCCGTTCGCCGCTCACGCGCCCGGCCTCGACGAGCTTGCTCGCGAGAGCGGGCCGGTTCGTGAAGACGCTGCTCATGCGCTCAGTTAGCGCGTACACGCTCGCTCCCGTGAGCGTCGCGAAATCCATGATTAGCTTCGGCTGCGTACGCCCGGCGAGGGCCAGCGTATCCGCCAGCGCCATGCGACCTTCGGCATCCGTGTGAACGACCTGGATGGTCACGCCATTCGACGCGCGCACGATGTCCTGCGGCTTGTAGCCGCGCGGACCGATGCGGTTTTCGGTGATCGCGAGCCACGCGTCCGCGGCGATGGGCGCCTTCATCTCCGCAAGCGCGACGAGCGTTGCGAGCGCGACCGCGCTGCCCGACATGTCCGTGTGCATGTCGAACATCGACTTGTGCGGCTTCAGGTTGATGCCGCCGGTGTCGAAGATGATGCCCTTGCCGACGAGCGCGAGGTCCGGCGTACGCGATGCCCGGCGCGCCGGCCGATATCGCAGGTGAACGATGCCGGCACCCGGCTCCTCGTTCGCAGCGGCGACCGCCAGAAAGGCACCCGCGCCGAGCCGACGCAGCGCCTGCTCATCCAGAAAGCGCATCGACAAGCTATTCGTGCGGGCTATATCAGCTATCAGCTTGCGATAGCTCCGCGCATCGAGCTTGTTGGGCGGCAATGCGGTGAGCCAGCGCGTGAGATTGTTGCCGCGGGCTGCCGCGACGGATTGACGGATGTCCACATCGGCCCCATCCAGCAACACGATCTCTCGCAGCCGACGACGCCGTTCGCGCGAAGACTGGAAGGCCGGCAGCTCGAAGCCGTGCGCGAGTGCCGCCGAAAGCAGCGCTTCGACGTTCGCGGTGCCGGCGGCGCGGCCTTCCGGAGCAGGCGAGCCGAGGGCAATGGTGTCCACTGCGCGGCTCCCGAGTTCCTTGAGCATGCGCCCGGCGAGCGAAAGCCGCTCGAACGGTGATGCATCCGCTTGCACATAGCCCACCACCGCGAGCGTGTGCCGGGAGTTGGCGAGCGCTGTACTGCGGACGGAACCTTTGCGGGCTTTTTCGCGCGAATGCAGCTCCCGCCACCGTTCCGGCTCTGGCAGCCCGGAGAATGCGCGAGGCGCAGCGTTGTCGGGGACGATGACGAAAATCGCATCCCATGCATCCGCCCGTGTGCGGGCGCCAGCGCGCCCGATACGCGGGGTTTCCGAGGAGGGGAGGAGTGCGTTCGGGTTTCTCGACGCTTTGGGCATTCGACGCGTGCTTCAGCGTGGGTGGGTTTGCTTGACCGGTGGGAGTGAAAACCGGATCATTGACGCGCTTTTTTTGTGGCGCAATTTCGCAGCGATAGCCGCGAATCCTAGCACACAAGCTTTCCGCAAAATGTGCCGCCCGCCAGCGCTGGCGCACCGGCAAAGGCCAGACCCTACCGCATGACCGACTCCCCCAAGCTTGAAGATCTCGACCCCGTAGAAACGCAGGAATGGCTGGAGTCCATCGACTCCGTGCTGAGAACGCATGGCGCGCAACGCGCGCATTTCCTGCTCGAACGCCTCATCGACCATACGCGCCGCTCCGGCGCGTATTTGCCGTTCAAGCCCAACACGGCATACGTCAACACCATCTCCGCCGGCCAGGAACGCGAGTATCCGGGCAACCGCGCCATCGAGCGCAGGCTGGAGGCGATCCTTCGCTGGAACGCGCTTGCGATGGTGGTTCAGGCGAACCGCATTTCTTCGGAGTACGGCGGACATCTGGCGAGCTACGCCTCGAGCGCCACGCTGTACGAAGTGGGCTTCAACCACTTCTGGCGGGCCGCTTCGGCCGAGCATCCCGGGGACATGGTGTTTTTCCAGGGACACTCTTCCCCCGGCATCTACAGTCGTGCCTATCTCGAAGGTCGGCTCAGCGAAGATCATCTGAAGCGCTTCCGCCAGGAAGTGGGCGGCGGGGGCCTTTCGTCGTATCCGCATCCGTGGCTGATGCCGGACTTCTGGCAGTTCCCCACGGTGTCGATGGGTCTCGGCCCGATGATGGCGCTCTACCAGGCGCGCTTCATCCGGTACATGGAGAATCGCGGGCTCGCCAAGCCGTCGGATCGCAAGGTGTGGGCATTCCTCGGCGACGGCGAGATGGACGAGCCGGAGTCGATGGGCGCGCTCACCATGCCGGTGCGCGAAGGGCTCGACAACCTGGTGTTCGTCGTCAACTGCAACCTGCAGCGTCTCGACGGCCCGGTGCGCGGCAACGGCAAGATCATCCAGGAGCTCGAGGCCGCATTCCTCGGCGCGGGCTGGAACGTCATCAAGGTCCTGTGGGGCTCGCGTTGGGATCCGCTCCTTGCGAAGGATCACAAGGGCCTGCTCCGTCGCGTAATGGAAGAGTGCGTCGACGGCGAGTACCAGAACTTCAAGGCGAAGGGCGGCGCGTACACGCGTGAGCATTTCTTCGGCAAGTACGAAGAGCTCAAGGCGATGGTCGCGAACATGTCCGACGAGGAGATCTGGCGCCTCAATCGCGGCGGTCACGACGCGCGCAAGGTGTATGCGGCGTACTGGGCGGCGGCGAATCACAAGGGTCAGCCGACCGTCATCCTCGCGAAGACCGTGAAGGGCTTCGGCCTCGGCAAGGGCGGCGAAGGCCAGATGGTCGCGCACCAGCAGAAGAAGTTCTCCGAGGACGATCTGCGCGCGTTCCGGGATCGTTTCAACATTCCGGTCGCGGATGCGGATCTCAACAACCTGCCGTTCTACAGGCCGGCGGAAGACTCCGAGGAGCTGAAGTACATGCGTGAGCGCCGCGCGGCGCTCGGCGGCTCGCTGCCGGCGCGCGTGCAGAAGGCGCCGCCGCTCGCGGTGCCGGAGCTCTCCGCGTTCGGCGCCATGCTCGAAGGCACGGGCGATCGCGAGATTTCCACGACGATGGCCTTCGTGCGCATCCTCACGGTGCTGCTGAAGGACAAGAACATCGGCAAGAACGTCGTGCCGATCGTTCCGGATGAGGCGCGCACCTTCGGTATGGAAGGTCTGTTCCGCCAGATCGGCATCTACTCCGCCGTCGGCCAGCTCTACACGCCGCAGGATGCGGAGACCCTCATGTCTTACAAGGAAGACAAGAAGGGTCAGATGCTCGAAGAGGGAATCAACGAAGCGGGCGCCACCTGCTCGTGGATCGCTGCGGGCACGGCTTACGCCAATCACGGCGTGAGCATGATCCCGTTCTACATCTACTACTCGATGTTCGGGTTCCAGCGCGTCGGGGACTTCCTGTGGGCTGCTGGCGATAGCCAGGCTCGCGGCTTCCTCCTCGGCGCCACCGCCGGTCGCACCACGCTGGCGGGTGAAGGTCTGCAGCATCAGGACGGCCACAGCCTCCTGCACGCGAGCACGATTCCGAACTGCGTCGCGTACGACCCCACGTATGCCTACGAGCTTGCCGTCATCATCCAGGACGGTCTGCGTCGCATGTACGTGGATCAAGAGAACATCTTCTATTACATCGCGGTGATGAACGAGAACTACGTTCAGCCGGCGATGCCGAAGGGCGTTGAGCAGGGCATCCTGAAGGGCGGCTATCTGCTGCAGCAGGGTGGGCGCGGGAAGGTTCGCGCTACGCTGCTGGGCTCCGGCACCATCCTGCGCGAATGCCTCGCTGCGGCGGCGCTGCTCGAGAAGGATTACGGCGTGCCGACGGACGTGTTCTCGATGCCGAGCTTCAACGAGCTGCGGCGTGAGGCGCTCGAAGTGGATCGCTGGAATCTGCTGAATCCGGGCGAGACGCAGCGCGTGCCGTATGTGAAGCAGCTGTTCAAGGATCGTGACGGCCCGATCGTGGCGGCCACGGATTACATGCGCACGGTGCCGGACCAGATCCGTCCGTGGATCACCAGCCGTTACGTCACCCTGGGAACGGACGGTTACGGCCGTTCGGATTCGCGCGCCCAGCTGCGCAAGCACTTCGAGGTGGATCGCAACTACATTGCGATCGCCGCGCTTCGTGCGCTGGCGGACGAGGGCAAGGTCGACAAGGCGACGCTCGCGAAAGCGATGAAGAATCTCGCCATCGATCCGACGAAGCCCACTCCCTGGAAAATCTGAGAGTCAGGAAAAAACATGGCCCGCCTGGTCGACGTACGCGTGCCCGACATGGGCAGCTTCAGCGATGTCGCCATCATCGACGTGCTCGTGAAGCCCGGTGATGCGATCGAGAAAGAAGCCTCGCTCATCACGCTTGAGACTGAGAAAGCCACGATGGACGTCCCGTCGGACGTCAGTGGCGTCGTTGAGAAAGTGCATGTGAAGAAGGGCGGCACGGTGTCGCCTGGGGATGTGGTTGCCACGGTGCGCGCGGAAGGCGATGCGGGTGGCGACGCGAAGCCGACGGTCACTGAGCCCGCGGCAGCTGGCTCGGCCCCGGCGGGCGAGAAGCCCTCAGCCGCCGGGCGGCCCGAATCAGGGAACGCTGCTACGGCGCCAGGCGGATCGGCATCGGCGTCAACGTCGGGAGCTGCGGCGTCGGCGGGCGCTGCGCCCGCGGGTTCTGCGGCGTCGGGTTCTGCAGCGGCGTCGAAGTCGGCACCTCCTGCCGCGCCAGCTGCGTCGAGCAGCACGCCGGCCGCGACACCCGCCGCAAAAACCTCGGGCTCGAATGGTACGAGCTCCGGCAACGGCGCGAGCGCACCCGCAGTCGCAACGATCCCAGGCGGTCGCCCGGATCTCCCTCCGATCAACGAAGCCGGCTTCTCCCGCGCTCACGCGGGCCCATCCGTCCGCCGCTTCGCGCGCGAGCTCGGCGTAGATCTTTCCTCCGTCACGGGCACCGGCTTCAAAGGCCGCATCACCCATGACGACGTAAAGGCGTTCGTAAAGAAGGCCCTGAGCGGCGGCGTCCCCACGGCCGCCGGTGCCGCGCAAGCCAAGGGCGGAGGTGGCCTGCCGGTCATCCCCCCGGTCGACTTCTCCAAGTTCGGCCCCATCGAAACGAAGCCTCTTTCCCGCATCCAGAAGATTTCCGGTCCGCGCCTGCACGCAAGCTGGGTGAACATCCCGCACGTCACGCAGTTCGACGAAGCGGACATCACGGAGCTCGAAGAGGCCCGCAACAAGCTCAAGCAGAAGGCGGCGGCCGAGGGCATCAAGCTCACGCCGCTCGCGTTCATCGTGCGTGCGTGCGCGAAGGCGCTGGCGGAGTTCCCGCTCTTCAACTCGTCTCTCGATGCGACGGGCACGAACCTGGTGCTGAAGAAGTACATGCACATCGGGTTCGCCGCGGATACGCCGAACGGCCTCGTCGTGCCGGTGATCCACAACGCCGACAAGATGGACGTCTACGAAATCGCTCGCCAGCTCGGCGAGCTTTCGGAGAAGGCGCGCGCCGGCAAGCTCACCGCGAACGAGATGCAGGGCGGATGCTTCACGATCTCCAGTCTCGGAGGCATCGGCGGCACCGCGTTCACGCCTATCATCAACGCGCCGGAAGTGGCGATCCTTGGTGTCTCAAGGTCGAGCCATAAGCCCGTCTACAAGGACGGGACGTTCGTGCCGCGTCTGATGCTGCCGCTGTCGCTCTCGTATGACCATCGCGTCATCGACGGGGCGGCGGCCGCTCGCTTTACCACCCACCTCGCGGGGCTGCTTGCCGATGCCCGCGGACTGCTTGAGGCTGTGCCGTGAGTCGCGTGGATCTCGTCGTTCCGGATCTCGGGGGCTTCGACGAAGTCCCGATCATCGATGTGCTCGTGAAGCCGGGCGATGTGGTGGAGGTCGACACTCCGCTCATCACGCTCGAGACGGACAAGGCGTCGATGGACGTGCCGTCGACCGGCGCGGGCAAGATCGTCGAAGTCACCGTGAAGCGCGGGGACAAGGTGTCGAAGGGCAGCGTGATCGCGCGCCTGGAGGCCGAAGGCGCCGCCGCGGCGGCATCCGCGCCCGTTGCGAACGGTGGTTCCGCGATGCGCGAACCCGCGCGTCCCGAAAGCGGCGGCGACACGGTCCGCATGCCCGCGCCCGACATGTCGGCGAGGGGCAAGGCGGAAGCCGCGAAGAGCTCCGCCGCGGCAGCCGCCGGCGGCTCCGCCGGCGCCAGTGGTGGTGCCACGGGGAGCGCTGCGGGCGCCTCCGCTGCGCAAACTTCCGGCGCTCCGAGCCGGGCGGCGACTCAGGGGTCTTCGACTTCGTCTTCGGCGTCGGCCGGCGTCGAAGCGCGCGCCCCCGCCAGCGGCGCAGGCACGCCCACGAAAGCTCAGCCCGCCGCTCCGACAAAGGTCGAAGGCGCCGACAAGAAAACCCAGCTTCTGGTGCTGGGCGCCGGCCCCGGTGGCTACACCGCCGCCTTCCGCGCCGCCGACCTCGGCATGCAGGTCACCCTCGTCGAACGCTGGCAGTCGCTCGGTGGCGTCTGCCTGAACGTCGGCTGCATTCCCTCGAAGGCTCTGCTGCACGCAGCGAAGGTCATCGACGAAGCCGCCTCCATGGCTGCGCACGGCGTCACCTTCGGCAAGCCGACCATCGACGTCAACAAGCTGCGCACCTGGAAAGAGAGCGTCGTAAAGAAGCTCACCGGCGGCCTCAAGATGCTCGCCAAGCAGCGCAAGGTCGAGGTGGTCACCGGCTACGGCAAGTTCGTCGGCCCGAACCTCGTCGAAGTGACGGCGGCGGACGGCAAGACGCAACGTATCGCATTCGACCAGGCGATCATCGCTGCGGGCTCCGAACCTGTGAAGCTGCCCGGCATCCCGGACGATCCGCGCATCATGGACTCCACCGGCGCGCTCGAGCTGCCGCCGAACGTGAAGCGCCTGCTCGTCATCGGCGGCGGCATCATCGGCCTCGAAATGGCGACGGTGTACGAAGCGCTCGGCGTGAAGGTTTCCGTCGTGGAGCTGATGCCCGGCCTCATGCCGGGCGCGGATCCGGATCTCGTGAAGCCGCTGGAGAAGCGGCTGCGCGCGCGCTACGAAGCGATCCTCGTCGGCACGAAAGTGACGAAGGTCGAGGCGCTGAAGGAAGGCATCCGCGTGACGTTCGAGGGCGGCGCGAAGGCGCCGGAGCCGCAGCTTTACGATCGTGTGCTCGTGGCCGTGGGTCGCACGCCGAACGGCAAGGTCATCGGCGCGGAAGCGGCGGGCGTGAAAGTGACGGATCGCGGCTTCATCCCCGCGGACCGGCAGATGCGCACGAACGTGCCGCACATCTTCGCGATCGGCGACATCATCGGCCAGCCGATGCTCGCGCACAAAGCGATGCATGAAGCGAAGGTTGCGGCGGAAGTCGCCGCGGGCGAGAAGAGCTCGTTCGATGTGCGCGCGATTCCGTCCGTCGCGTACACGGATCCCGAGGTAGCCTGGGCGGGTCTCACCGAGACCGAGGCGCAGGCGAAGAATATCCCGTACAAAAAGGGCGCGTTCCCGTGGGTGGCGAGCGGCCGTTCGCTGTCGCTCGGTCGGGACGAGGGCTTCACGAAAGTGCTGTTCGATCCAGACACGCATCGCGTGCTGGGCGCCGGCATAGTCGGCCCGAATGCGGGCGAGCTGATCGCGGAGCTCGTGCTCGCCATCGAGATGGGTGCTGATGCGACGGACGTCGGCCTCACCATCCACCCGCATCCCACGCTGTCCGAGACCGTCGGCCTTGCGGCCGAGGCGTTCGAAGGCACGCTGACGGATCTCTACATCCCGAAGAAGTGACCGGGCGTGAAGGCGTGACCGACTCGCACGAAGCGCCGGTCACCTTCACCGCGGCAGGATTTGCGCTGGGCATCCGGCGCAGCCTGCCGTTGCAGATCGGAATGATTCCCTTCGGGCTCGTCGTCGGCGTCACCGCGCAGGCGCAGGGGCTCTCCGTGATCGAAGCGTTGCTCATGAGCGGGCTCGTCGTGGCGGGCGCGTCGCAGCTCGTCGTCCTCGGTGCGTGGGCGATGCCTGTGTCGCTCGTCTCCGCGACGCTCACCTGTTTCGTGATGAACCTGCGGTTCGGCCTCATGGGGCCGACGCTCGCTCCGTGGCTCGACAAGGTGCATGGGTGGAAGCGGTGGGGAAGCATCTACCTGCTGATGGACCACGTGTGGGCGCTGTCGCTACAGGAGCTGGCGCGCGGCGGGCGTGACGCGGCGTTCATGCTCGGGATCGGCGTGGTGTCGTGGATCATCTGGGTGATCTGCACCGTGCTCGGGTTCGTGCTCGGCGAGGTGGTGCATCCCGCGGCGGGGCATCCGCTGTTCTTCGCAGCGCTGGCGGCGTTCATCGCGATGCTGGTGCCGATGTGGCGTGGGGCGCGGAGGGATCTGCTGCCGTGGGTTGCGGCTGCGGTTACTGCGATTGGGGTTTCGAAGCTGTTGCCTGACACGTCGTGGCACATCGTTGCGGGCGCTGTTGTTGGAGGCGTGACGGGGTATCTGCGCGATCGGAAGCGGGATGCCGATGCGGGCAAGGAGCGGGGCGACGGCGCGGGCCCACGGGAGAGTGGCGAGGCGACGCAGGAGCGGGGCGGTGGCGCATCGCGGCCGAGCGGCGAGACGACTCCGGAGCAGAGCGGCGGCGTGACTCCGGGGCAGCGCGGCGATGCGAGCTCGGCGCAGCGTGATGCCCTGGATTCGAAGCGAGGCGTCGATGGAGGTTGACGCCTGGACGATGCTCACGATCGTGAGCATGGCGCTCGTCACGTACTTGTGCCGCGCCGGGGGCTACTGGCTGTTCCGGCAGCTGAAGCCGTCGCCCGCGCTGCAGTCGGTGCTCTCGTATGTGCCGGGCGCGTTGTTCGTGAGCTTCATCGTGCCTGCTGTGATGGCTGGCGGTGCGAAAGAATGGATCGGCGCTGGAGTTGCGCTTGTCACGGCTCGCTTCACGAATTCGATTGTGTGGCCCATCGTGACGGGCACGACGGCGGCGTGGGTCGCCTGGTATCTCGTCTGACTAACGACGCTACATCAAGGCGCACTCCGGAGGTGCATCATGCTTCGAGGCGGCTGTCTCTGCGGTGGCGTTCGGTTCGAAATCGCACGCGCTGTCGGCCCGTTTGAGCTGTGTCATTGCACCCGATGCCGCAAGGCCAGCGGATCAGCCTTCATGGCCTGGCTGGGCGTGCTGCGCGAGGATTTCCGCCTCCTTCAGGGCGAGGAACTCATCCGGCGGTACGAAGCCCCCGTCCGCGACTCGCCGCCTCCCTATCGAACTTCGTTTTGCGGCCGATGCGGCTCGCCGGTGCCCGATCCGCAAGGAGAAGGTTCGTGGTTCGAGGTGCACCCCGGAACTCTGGATGACGACCCGGGCCTTCGCCCGGAGCGGCACATTCTCGTGGAGGCGAAGTCGCCGTGGTTCACGATCATTGATTCGCTGCCTCAGTTGGACAGGGCGGCGCTCACCCAGCTTCGAGGTCGTGAGAACTGAGCGGCAGTGGAAGCGTCAACGTGTGACCGCTAGATCCAGCCGACCGCCTTTGCGAGCTGGTACCCACCCGGGACAAGTGCGAGGCCGGCGCCGATGACGGCAAGTACCCACAGAAGGGTCTTCATCCTTTCTCCAAGTCCCGCAACGGATCCTTCGAGGCGGGCGATGGACTGCGTTATCTCGCCGACTGTGTCGGCAATCTTGTCTACCTTTTCCGAAAGGGCCTGGAGGTCCGCCTTGTCGGCCTTCGAGTCGATTTTCAGGGCGAGGGCGTCGGACTTCTTTTCCAGGCAGGCGACTCTTCCGCCGAGCGCACCGATCTCGCCACCCAGTCGCTGACCGAGTGCGTCGACCTTGGTGTCCAGCCTCTCGCCGAGTGCGTCAACCTTGACGTCCAACGCGTCGATCTTGCCGTCCAGCCTCTCGCCGAGTGCGCCGACCTTGACGTCCAGCGCATCGATCTTGTCGTCCAGCCTCTCACCGAGTGCGTCGACCTTGGTGTCCAGCCTCTCACCGAGTGCGTCGACTTTGGTGTCCAGCGCATCGATCTTGCCGTCCAGCCTCTCGCCGAGCGCATCGATCTTGTCGTCCAGCCTCTCGCCGAGCGCATCGATCTTGTCGTCCAGCCTCTTATCGAGTGCGTCGACCTTGATGCCCAGCGCATCGATCTTGTCGTCCAGCCTCTCACCGAGTGCGTCGACCTTGACGTCCAGCGCATTGATCTTGCCGTCCAGCCTCTCACCAAGTGCCTCGACCTTGGTGTCCAGCGCATCGATCTTGCCATCCAGCCTCTCGCCGAGTGCGTCGACCTTGATGTCCGACGCATCGATCTTGCCGTCCAGCCTCTCACCAAGTGCCTCGACCTTGGTGTCCAGCGCATCGATCTTGCCGTCCAGCTTCTGATCGCGGGCGTCGATTTTGATGACCAGTGCGTCGATCTTGCCGTTCTGAGTCTGGCTGAGTGCCTCGATCTTGCCGCCCAGCCTCTCATCGAGGGCATCGAGCCTGATGTCCAGCGCATCGATCTTGCGGTCGAGTCCCCCGACCTCGACTCTGACGTCGGAGATCGTGTCGTTCGCGGCTTTCATGTCCTTGCGGAACTCGCGCGCATCGAGTTTGACGTCCGCGATGTCGGTTTGGATTCGCTTGATACGTTCTTCCATGGTCGACTCTTCGCTCTGGTCTTGAAAGATCAGGTAATGGGCTTCGTTCCCGCGCATGCGATCACCGTCGTGTCCGTCCGTTGCGAGCGAAGTATCATCGCTTCGATGGCTATAGTCCACGCCTTCTTTTGACAAAGAAGTATGCGAAAGGACTGCAATTACAGTGGAAAACGCGCGTGCGTGAGTTGCGTGGAAGGTGCGATGCGAAAGCGCGCAGGCGATGTATGCACGCGTTCGTCGCAGGATTTGCAGACTAGTTTGTGCTGTCGTCCGATTGGGATGGCTTCTCGTACGAATATCACTTCGTGTTGTGACACGTGTCACTACGGTACGTCTCTCTCTCTCTCTCTCTCTCTCTCTCTCTCTCTCTCTCTCTCTCTCTCTGGCGTGGCATCGGATGTCTGATTGTACGGAGGCGGGTCTGCCCTGGGGCGATGCGCTCGGCGGCCACTTAACATGAAGTACATCCTCGGCGCTCTCCTGCTCCTCGCGTCCGAGATCGCAGGGTCGTGCACCTGCTACGGAACTGAACCGATCGAGCTAGCTATCGCGCGTCATCCCATTCTCGTGGAAGGGCAGGTCGTGGCTCTCGATCGGGAGGACGATGAGGAGTTCGGTCAACTGACTTATAGCGCGACGCTGCGAGTGAAGAGGGTGCTCAAAGGCTCCGTCGACACCGACGAGATCACCGTCGTGCACACGATGTGCTACGCAAGTCTTACTCCCGACGACATGGAGCTGAATCGAACATACGTGCTGCCGCTCGAGAAGCCTGCGCCGGAGAGGTCCCTGATACCTGACGAGGGATACGCCGTAGCCACCGTCGGCTTGGAGCCCGGTCAGCATGAGATGGCCAAATGCGCACACTCTGGGCTGGAGGTCATCGATGGCGATCTTTATACGTTCGAGTACGACAAAGGTCGTGATCGCCGTCTGCAGTTCTACATGCCGCACATGGTCTTCAGGGCTTTGCTCCCCGCGATACAGGCGACCGCCTTCGGTTTCATTGGCCCAAGCGGCCGGGGCGAGCACTCAGCAGCGCTGATCAGATCCTGGACAAGTGCGCGCGAGCGCCGCTGACGTCATTCGTGATCGTGGTAATGGGCGTGCTTTGCGGACTAGCGCTGTCCGCAATGACGCGGGGACCAGGTGCGCAAGGCATCGGCATCATGCTAGAACGTCACGGTGGCGGGCCGGACTGGCAGGACCCGGTGGGCTTCGCCGCTCCAGTGTTCTTCTACATCGTCGGCTACTTGCAGTCCTGAAGGGCGCGCCAGAATGCAGCGGCTGTTCCATCGTCTTGGAGAGATCGACCACGTCATCTGGGATTGGAACGGCACGCTGCTGAACGACGCATCTCACGCCGTCGACACCATCAACTTCATGCTGGAGCCACGCGGGCTGCCGCGCATGAACATCGACCGGTATCGCGAGGTTTTCGGCTTCCCGATCCGGCGTTACTACGAGACGCTCGGCTTCGATCTTCAGGCGGAGTCCTTCGCCGACCTCTGCGACCAGTTCATGGAGCGCTTCATTGCGAAGGTGGGGGAGTGTCCGCTCGCGCCGGGCGCGCGCGAGCTGCTGGGGCAGATCAAGGCCTCGGGCAAGAAGCAGTCCGTGCTCTCAGCGACGGAGCAGGGAGCCCTGCATGGGATGATGTCGCAGTTTGGCCTGAGCCAGTATTTCGACTTCGTGTTCGGGATTGCTGACAAACTTGCCACCAGCAAAGTCCATCGCGGGCACGATCTGATGCGCGAGAGTGGCGTGGCGCCCAGTCGCACGCTTCTCATCGGCGATACGGATCATGACCTGGAAGTCGGGCATGCTCTCGGGATCTCCGTGCTACTGGTGACGCACGGGCATCAGAGCGCGGAGCGGCTGAAGCGCCTGCATCACGACGTCGTCGACGTTTTGGCGTTGTAGGGCTCGTGCCGACAGGCATGCGGGATCGGATTACTCGGCGGCAGACTAGCTGAGCCGAGCGCGATGAGCTGCGTCGCCGCTCGTCATCTCGCCTGTGCAGGGGAGACCGATTTCAGGCCACCCTTGGTGCACTCGGCGAAGAGTTCGTCAGCGACGTTGCCGCGGAAACGTGCGAAAGACTTTCTTGCGTCTCGCTCGAGCGAGTCGAGATAATCCGGCTATTATAATTCGCGGGCGCTGGCATCCCCGCTTGTGCGCACGCAGCCTCCATCGTCGCCCAGGTGATCGAAATGCGATTTCCCCTGCGCTTACTGCTCCCGATGATCGCAGTGCTTCAATGCGCCAATGCCGAGAACGGCGCGGCATCGGGGAACCCGCCCGCGCGCTCGACGAGCGCGATCGCTCTCACGCCCTGCAAACTTCCCGAGTTGGAAGAACCCGTGCGCTGCGGCGTGCTTGATGTACCCGAGAACCCAGCCAAACCTCGCGGTCGCCGCCTGCAGATTAGAGTGGCAGTGCTCCCTGCCACCGGGCAGGCGCTACCCGATCCGCTTGTTCCGTTGATGGGTGGCCCGGGAGAGGCAGCGATAAGCGAGGCTGCGTACTTCGCAGAGCAGTTCGCGCCGCTACGTCGTGATCACGACATCTTGCTGGTGGACCAGCGGGGGACCGGCGAGTCGAGCGCGCTCCGCTGCGAGCTCTACTCCGCTGAGGATCGAGCGGCGAGCCTGATGGATCTTTTCCCGCTGGCCGCGGTGGAACGTTGCAGGCAGCAGCTGAGCGCACGGGTCGATCTGACGCAATACACCTACCTGCGGTTCGCGAGCGACCTGGAGCAGGTGCGGCGCGAGCTGGGGTACGAAAAGATGAACCTGTTCGCAGGCTCATACGGAACGCGGGCTGCCCAGGTGATCATGCGAGCGTACCCGCAAAGTGTGCGGACCGCTTATCTGGGCAGCGTCGTGCCGATCGATGTGATCGCACCGCTCACCATGGCGAAGACGGCGCAGGGTGTCATCGATAGCATGCTCGATGCGTGCGCGGCGGAGTCGGCGTGCAAGACCGCGTTCCCCAACATCCGAGAGGAATTCCATCAGCTCATCGCACGGCTGGATGCTGGCGAAGTGCGCGTCGCTATTCCGGGCCGTAGCGAGACTTTCCCGATCCGTCGCGGCCGGGTGATCGAGTGGTTTCGGTCGATGAATTATCGGCCGGGGACGGCGGCATAGGTGCCCTGGATCATTCATCAGGCTCACAGCGGGAATTACGGTCCGCTCGTCGAAGGGATACTTTCCAATGCCCGGAACGCCGACGCCGGTCTGAGCTTCGGGCTGCTCTTTTCCATCACGTGCAGTGATGACGTGGCGTTCGTGCGGGAAGAGGACATCTTGCGGGAGACGCAGGGTACGTATCTCGGCGACTTCCGAATCCGTCAGCAACAGGCGGCCTGCGCTCGATGGCCGAAGGTCTCTCACCCGGCGGCCTTTCGAAAGCCTGTGCGTTCGACGATCCCGACCCTGTTCGTTTCTGGCGATATGGATGCCGCTACGCCGCTGTGGATGACGGAGCATGCGGCGCAGGGCTTCGAGAATCGGCGGGAAGTCGTCCTGCGCGGGAAAGGTCACACGGAAGTGACCGATTGCATTCCGGGGCTTTATGAGCAATTCGTGCGGAGTGCCGACCCGCGCGGGCTTGACCCTTCGAGCTGCAAGCCGGAGCCGAGGCCACCTTTCAGGGTTCGTTAGGGAGTTCGCTACAGCCAGCCGGCCGCCTTAGCGACCGTGAAGCCGGTCCCGGCGATTGTGACGAGCAGGCCCGCTCCCCACGCAACAGTTTTCAAGACTGATTGAATGCCCACAACGGCCTTCCCTACGTCGGCGATGCTCGTTCGCATCTCGTCCATGTTCCTTCGCATTTCGTTCATGCTGGTCCGCATCTCGGCGAATCCCGCATCCATCTTGTCCTCGAGCCGCCTGACATCGGCCTTATCGGCCTTCGAGTCCGCAAGCGCGTCAACCTTGCCGTCCAGCTTCTCGACTCTGATCCCCAGCGCGTCAACCTTGCCGTCCAACTTTTCGACTTTGCCGCTAAGGACGTCGACCTTGTCATCCAGCTTGTCGACTCGGCCGCCGAGCGCGTCGACCTTGCCGTTCAGTTTGTCGACTCGGCCGCCCAGCGCGTCGATCTCGCCATCCAGCTTTTCGACCTTTCCGCCGAGCACGTCGACTTTGTCGTCCAACTGATCGACTCGCCCGCCGAGTGCATCGACCTTGCCGTCGACTCTCGCCACGTCGTCCCGGAGATCGCGTAGCGACTCGTTCGCGACTTCCATGTCCTTGCGGAACTCGCGCACATCTAGCTGGATGCCAGCAATGTCTGTCTCGACTCGCTCGATACGATCTTCCATGGTCGGCTCTTCGTTCTGGTCTTCAATGATCAATTCAAAAGATGCGTTCCTGAGCATGCGAGCACCATCGTGTCCATCCGATACGAGCGGAGTATCTACGGGTAGATGGTTATCGTCTACAGTCATTTCGATGAAAAAATTCCGCGAAATTCCGGGGAAGTACAGTGAGCAGCGCGTGTGTGAGATGCGTAGGAAAACGTGCTGCGAAAGCGCGCAGGCCATGTACGCGTGCGGTTGGCAACTAGCGATCTGTATACCTCGGAGCGCGCGATGGATGCGGTGCGAGATCGATCATGAAAGTACGCGAGCGAAGAGGAATGAGCTCACGTATATTGCAAGCGTCAGCGAAAAAGGATCCTGCAAAGAGGCAAGAATACAGGGAGCGCACAGTGATCGATCCGCGACTTCAACATCGGATCGTTCGAGACCCGGCGATCTGCGGCGGCGAGCCGATCATCCGGGGCACGCGTGTCACCTTGCGCGCTATCATTGCCAGTCTGGCGGAAGGGGATTCGCCGGAAGCGATAGTTGCGGCGTTTCCGACACTTTGCGTACAGGATGTCCGCGCAGCCATTGCCTTCGCGACCGCCTCGGTGGACGAGGTCCCGCAAAGGCGGCGGCTCGTGAGGGCATCATGAGGTTCAAGCTCGACGAGAACATGACGCGCCGCGCGTGATCGATCGCGGCACCGTGCGTGGTGTTCACGCTCGAGTCTCGCGCGCCAAACGCCTCGACCGCGAGCCAGCTTCTTCCGTAATGCCATGCTTGCAGACGTGATCAGCGCCACAATGCGCGCCCGCTTCAACGCTTCGACATGCAACTCCGAAGCAGGCGCTCATCTTGATCGGGAGGTAAGCCATGACGACACGCGCAATCTTCACGGCCGCGATCACTGCTGCTCTGCTGACCTCGGCGATGACTCTGTCAGCGCAAGAACCGCGCACTGATCCGAGGCGGCGATCCGAGGCGGCCTGATCTAAGTGATCAGTCACGAGTGCGTCGTGGCTTCGAAATCTCACCCGTTCCCCTGTCTCTACGTGACAGGAATCCCGCGCTTGTGGGCCTGGGGAGTTACCTCGTGAACGCGGCCGGCGGCTGCAACGATTGTCACACTCGTCCGAGCTATCTGCCCGGTGGGGATCCGTTCAAAGGTGAGCCTCCCATCGTCAACGAGGCGCAGTACCTCACGGGCGGCCGTCAGTTCGGCCCCATCACCGCGCCGAACATCACGCCTGACCAGGATGGGCGGCCTGCAGGCCTGACCCTCGAAGCGTTCACGCAGCTCATGCGAACGGGCCGGGAGCCGGAAGATCCGAGCAGCATCCTCCAGGTGATGCCGTGGCCGCTCTACGCCAACCTCACCGACCGCGACTTGCGCGCGATCTACGAATACCTCAGCGCGATCCCGTCACGCCCGAACAATCCGGAGCCGGGTCCCTGACGGACGCGCACGCGTGGCCGTGCGCAGGCGAAGAGTGCGGCTTCCCGGCGCGCCGTGTATCAGCCGGACGGTGCGGCCGGCGCGCGGCGCGCTGTGTCTCAGCCAGGCAGTGCAGCCTGCGCGCGGTGCGCTGTGCGTCAGTCAGCTGGGCAATACGGCCTGCACGCGGTCCGCCGTGCGTGAGGCGGGAGTCGGGCTATTCCTCCGCCAACGCCGCGCGCGTCTCCTTAATGATCACATCATGCGCGCCGCCCTCATGAATGCTGACCGCCGAAGCCACCGTCAGGCGCGCCGTGCGCTGTAGTTCACCAATCGTCAGCGCCCCACAGTTGCACATCGTAGAGCGCAGCTTCGCCAGCGTGGTCTCGAGGGTGTCCTTCAGCGGACCGGCATAGGGAACATAGCTATCGACGCCTTCTTCGAACGTGAGCTCGTTCTTCTTGTTGCCGCCACCGACATCGTAGCGTTGCCAGTTGCGTGCGCGGTTGCTGCCTTCACCCCAGTACTCTTTGACGATTGTGTGGTTGAGCCGCAGCTTGCGGCCCGGCGCTTCGTCGAAGCCGGCGAAATAGCGGCCCATCATGACGAAGTCGGCGCCCATCGCGAGCGCGAGCGTGATGTGATAGTCACGCGTGATGCCGCCGTCCGAGCAGATCGGCACGTAGATGCCGGTTTTGTCGAAGTACTCGTTGCGGGCCTCGGCGACCTCGATCAGCGCCGACGCCTGGCCGCGGCCGATGCCCTTTTGTTCGCGAGTAATGCAGATCGATCCGCCGCCGATGCCCACCTTCACGAAATCGGCGCCTGCCTCCGCCAGATACAGGAACCCTTCGCGATCGACGACGTTGCCGGCCCCAATGGGCGTTCGCCCGAAGTTCTGCTTCACGAACGCAATTGTGTCGGCCTGCCATTCCGAGTATCCGTCCGACGCATCGATGCACAACACGTCGACTCCGGCTTCAACCAGCGCCGGGACGCGCTCGGCGTGGTCGCGTGAGTTGATGCCCGCGCCGACGATGAGTCTCTTCTGGTCATCGACGAGCTGCAGCGGGAATTCCTGTGCAGCGTCGTAATCCTTGCGAAACACGAGGTAATGCAGGCGACGCGTCTCGTCGATCACCGGCAGGCAGTTGAGCTTGTGCGCCCAGATCAGATCGTTGGCTGCTTCGAGATCGAGGCCCACTTTTCCGCAGGTGAGCGCATCGAAGGGCGTCATCAGCTCCGTGATCGGCGTGGCCAGTGGGGTCCTGCCGGGTCGGTAATCCCGGCCCGTCACGATGCCGATCAGGCGGCCGGTGGGTGTGCCATCTTCAGTGACTGCGATCGTTGAGTGGCCAGTCGTTTCGGTCACCGCCAGCACGTCCGCGAGTGTTGCCGACGGTCTCACGTTGCTGTCGCTGACCACGAAGCCGGCCTTGTGATTCTTCACGCGGCGGACCATGTCCGCCTGCGCCGCGATGGATTGCGAACCGAAGAGGAAGGCCAGCCCGCCGCAGCGGGCGAGGGCGATCGCCATCTTGTCGTCGCTCACCGACTGCATCATCGCCGCGGTGATCGGGACGTTGATCGAGAGCGGTGGCGAGCTGCCCCTGGGATAGCGAACGATGGGGGTTTTCAAATCGACGCGGGCGGGAGTGTTTTCCTTGCGCGTCAGATTCGGGATCAGGAGGAATTCGCCGAAGGTCCGACTCGGCTGGTCGTAGATATGCGCCATGAGCAAATTTACAGAAAAACCGCGGGCGAGTCGACTGGCGGTATCGCTCCAGCGTTCTCGCGGTAGGACGTCAGCGGGTTGGAGCACCCTGTCCGAGCGGGATAATTCTGTTCGCGCAGTCGCTGCTGGAAGGGGCACGTCCGGGGTTGGGCGCCCCACGACTTCGACGTCTCCAAAATTCGGCACGCTGCCGTGCGCTCCGTCTATGAGGACCGTTTGCTGGATAAGGCGCGCGCGAAGAAGCGGCTTCCGGAGATACGGAAGCGGTTCAATGCCGGCCTTCAGCCGGGTGAACAGATCATGGTGAAAGCGCCATTCGAGCGGCCGGACGGCGGTAACGAGTGGATGTGGGTGGAAGTCAGCTCATGGAAGGGCGACGTCATCGTCGGGCTGCTCAACAACGATCCCGTCGACATTCCCGATCTGCACGCCGGCGCCGAAGTGAAAGTCCGCCAGAGCGAGGTGTTCGACTACCTCCACTACAAGGCGGACGGCACCGAAGAGGGCAATGAGACCGGCAAGGAAATCGCGAAGGCGCAGAACGGGCGCTAGGCTGGCCGGACGCGTAAGCGCACGTTGCGCCACATGTGTGCTGATCTGGAGCGGAGGAATAGCATGGACTCCTTCACCCCGGCCATAAGACAAGCAAACTTGCGCCCGCCCCGATTCGATCACCGGCTCAAAAAAAAGCCCCCGGCGTGTGCCGGGGCCTTTGATCATTTGCCTCTAAGGGGCCGGCTTTGTCAGGAGCCGGCGGCGAGCTTTTCAGGAACGGCTTGCCGGCTGACCTGCAGGCTTTCTCCGGCACCAGGGCCTTTGCCAGGTCCGCTGCCGAGGACGTCACCGGTGGAGACGACCTTCACCCAAAGCGAACCTTTGCCCTTGTAGTACGAGGTGGTGCTGGCCTTACGCAGCGCGTCCAGGCTTTTCACCGCCGTGCCCGCGGATGCAGTGGTGAATCCCGGCAGCTCGAACATCACCCACGAGCCGGCATCCAGCTCCTTCACGTTGATGGGCAGGGACTGCCTCTCGGTGATCACCTTGATCTCGGTGCCCGCTCGTACGTTTGTTTCGCCGTTCGCGGTGAACTGCTTGCCATTGCGGCTGAGAATGACGGGCGGCTGCGGAACTGCGCCGGCACCGCGACGACCCGCCGCGCCAGGGCCACCAGCACCCGGTCCGGCACTCGCGACCGTGGGGGCACCTGCACCAGGCGCCGCGGCGCCAGCAGTGGGAGCTCCCGCGGCGCCGGGGCCGCCGGCAATACCAGGACCGCCCGCGGCGGCAGAACCACCGGCACCAGGCGCACCAGCGCGGGCAGCAGGCCCACCGGCTCCAGCAGCAGGTCCGCCGGGACCGCCGGCTCCGGCCGCGCCCGGACCGGCGCCGCCGCCACCGCCAAGAGCCCCGCCGAAGCTGAATCCAACCGGCCCACCGCCGCCCCCAACATTCATGCGCCCGATGTCCCCCTTGCACACCGCGGCATTCCAGCTGGGCTTCACCTCGCACGCCTCGTCGATCGCGATGCCCTCGTTGAAGAGGATGAAGGACTTGGGAACACCGGTGACCGTGCCGTCCTTGTCGTGGAATACGGAGGTCTTGTACGGCCCATTGCCGTAATCGTCGTTGCTCCACTTGTGCTCGATCGGCGGGAAATACACCGGCTTCGCGTTGACGAACTTCGCGCGTTCAACGGTGTTGTTGGAGCTCATCCCGAAGCTGGTGAACAGCAGGTAGGAGATCGCTCCCGTCTTGCGCGTGGCGTTGTCCTCGTAATTCACGAATGTGACGTTTTCCAGCTCATGATGGAAATCGTAGAACTCATAGCCGCGGATCGGGAAATCCGCGAGCTCGGGGAAGGGCAGGCTGCGGCCGTACGCCTTCTCCGCGGGCGTGCGCGGATTGCCGACGTTCGCGGTCTCACCCACGAACAGCGAGTCCACCACCCGTGACGTAAACCGCGACTGGCCGAAGTTGCCCGACGCATGCGTGTAGCCAATTGCGTTGTCGGCCAGCTTCAGCCCCTTGAAGGTGTGCATCTCACCGCGCGCCCACATGCCGCCGTTGCGGTTCTTGTAGCTGGTGAAATCCTCGAAGACCGTCTCCAGCTGAGGGCTGGTCGCGTCCGCGGGATTGCTGTTGGCAATGTGCCCGCCGGTGGCGAAACGGCCATCGGGCCTCGGGCCGCGGTCCAGCATGAAGCCGTCGAAGTTCGAGTGGGCGACGTTGCCCTTGAACTCGCGGACCTGCATCCGGCGCGGCCAGGTGTTCTTGCTCACATCCGTGCCTTCGAACGCGCCCGTCGGATGCACCGGAAAGGCGAACCAGAAGCCGGTCGCGTCAGACCCCGCGGCCACGTTGTCCCGGTAGCTGTTGTCCGGATTGGTGATCCAGAAAGTCGACACGGTGTTGTCGGAAGGGATCAGCACATCCTTGGACTGCTGGCCCGTCGTCTTGAAGTTCTTGCCGTCACCCGTGATTCCGAACGGCGCGAGGTTTGTCGGATCGCAGGGCTTCGACGTATGGCACTTCGTCTGGATCCCGAGGTTGCGGACAAACTGGTTGCCGGTCTCGATGCCGTCCTCCATGAAAAAGCAGTGACCCACGGTGTTGAAGGTCACGTTGTTCTCAACGCGCAGGTTGTTCGTGCCATGCACGGTGACGCAGCGATTGTAGGTGTCGTGGATCGCGGCGTTCCGGATGTACTGGCCTTTGCCTTCGCCCACCAGATGCCAGTGGATGGGATAGCGCGCGAGCGTCAGGTTCTGGCCCATGCGCGTGAGCTCGACGCCCGAGACATACATCTTGCTCGTGGGCATCGCCATGATGTGCCCGCCGAAGAACGTCTGCTCCGCATCGGCGGACGCCTGGATCTTGATGTTGCGCGTGAGGAGGCCGACTTCGCCGCGTTCATCCACGCCGAAGGTGATCTCGCCGAAATGCATGTAATCCAGCGTCCGGTCGAGCGTGATCGTATTTCCATTGATCGCGGAAATCGTTCGCCGCTCCGCCTGGCGGGGATCGAAGTCGGTGGATGCGAGGACGATCTCGTCACCGACGCGCCAGCCGGAAGCGTCCAGGACCTCGATCGAGTTGCTGCCTGCATTGGCGGTCTTCGCAAGCTTCGTCCAGGAATTCGTGCGGTCGCCATGCAGGTTCAGCGTTCCGCCGGAGATCATGATCCCGCGGTCGCCCATGCCCATCATGGCTTCATCGCGGACCTTGTCCGTGAGAGTGATCGTCGCCTTGCGCGTGTGGGGAGTGGCTTCGGTGCCGATCTCCAGCTCGCCATGGAGCATGATCCATTCCGTAGTGAGCTCGATGTCGGCGTTGTCCGCGAAGCTGAGTTTGCCTTCGATCGTCACACCGCCCAGTGCCGGCGGGCTGACGTCGAGGATCACTGCCTTGCCTCTTGGAATGGTCACCTTGTCGCCGGCGCGTGGCACCTTCTTGCCAGGCCACGTGGCGCGATCAGACCAGCGCGTTGCCTTGACCGCCTTCGCTTCCTGCTCAGCCGCCTCCGCGACGGCGGATACGCCAATGAGTGAGAACGTCGAAACGAGCGAAGCGAAAAGAAACGGCCGATAGTGTTTTTTCACGGCATCCCCTCTAGTAGACCCATGACCTCGCGCGACACAGTTGCCTCGGTCGCTGCGCGGCATGATTAATTCCGCAAACATGTAGAGATGCCCCGGCGATTTCGCCGGGGCGCCTGCCAACGGAAGCAGCGTTCAGCTCACTTGCTGACCTCAAGATTGGTTCCAGTGATAGGACCGGTGTCGCCGTCGGAGACCAGCTTCACCCACAGCGAATTCTTGCCCTTGTAGTACGAGGTGGTGCTGGCCTTGCGCAGGGCGCTCAGGCTGTTCACCGGTGTACCCGAGGCCGCAGTCTTGAATCCCGGCAACTCCGCGATCACCCACGAGCCGCGATCCAGTTCCGCCAGTGTGAGCAGCATGGACTGCCTTTCGGTGGCGACCTTGATTTCGGTGCCGGCTCTCACGCTCGAGCCGTTGCCGGGTACGGTGTACTGCTTGCCGCTGCGGCTGAGCGTGATTGGCGGCTGAGGGGCAGGTGGCGTGAAACCGCCAGGCCGCGCAGCAGGAGCGCTGGCAGCGCCAGCCGGGGCAGCAGTGCCACCCGAGCCACCCGTGCTAGCAACACCGGCGGGGGCGGGAGCGCCACTCGCGCCAGCAGCGCCAGGAGTGGTGGCTGCGGTAGGAACCGCGGTTGCGGCAGGCGCCGTCGCCGCGCCCGGACCAGATGCGGCGCCACCGGCACGACCGGGACCACCGGCACCACCAGCGCCACCACCCGGTCCCATCCCCGCGCCGGGTGCACGGAAAAGAAGACGCCCGATGTCGCCCTTGCAAACTGCAGCGTTCCACGTGGGCTTGATCTCACAAGCTTCCGCGTCGGCCGCGATGCTGTCGTTGACACCGTCATTGATGAGAATGGACGCACCGGGTACGCCGCTGACCGACCCATCCCTGTCGCGGATCACGGCGGTTTTCCAGGCAGCGCTGCTGCCATTGTCGTTGCCCCACTTGCGCTCCATCGGCGGGAAGTACACCGGCTTGGCGTTCACGAACTTCGCGCCCTGCACGGAGTTGTTCGTGCTGATCCCGAAGCTCGTGTACATGAGATACGAGAGCGCGCCGGTCTTGCGAGTGGCGTTGTCCTCGTAGTTCATGAACGTGACGTTTTCCACGTCATGCATGTAGTCGTAGTACTCGTAGCCGCGGATCGGAAAATCCGGCATTTCCGGGTACGGCAGGCTGCGACCGTAAGCGATCTCTCCCGGAGCCCTGGGGTTGCCGATGTTCGCGGTCTCGCCAACGAACAGCGAGTCCACCACCTTCGACGTGAAGGCGTAATTGCGGGGGATCGAGCCGGACGCATGCGTGTAGCCCATGGCGTTGTCGGCCAGCTTCACGTTCTTGAACACGTGCAGCTCACCGCGAGCCCAGATGCCGCCATTGCGGTTCTTGTAAGCGGTGAAATCCTCGATGACGGTTTCCACGGGCTTGCTGCTCGGGTCCGCGGGATTTTCACGAGCGATGTGCGAGCTGCCGCTGACAAGGAATTTGCCGTCGGCCCCGGCGTTGCGGTCGATCATCAACGAATCGAAGTTGGAGTGACCGACGTTGCCCTTGAACCCGCGGAACGGCGTGCGCCGCGGCCAGACGGCCTTGCTGGCATCTGTGCCTTCGAACGCACCCGTCGGGTGCTCCGGCAGTGAAACCCAGAAGCCGATCTGGTCTGAACCTGCGGCCACGTTGTCACGATAGATGTTGTCCGGATTGGTGATCCAGAAAGTAGACACCGTGTTGTCGGACGGAATCAGCACATCCTTCGAGTTCTGTCCGCTATTTCTTCCCGGACCGCTTGCGGGTGCGCCGCTCATGCCGCTTGCCGCGAGGTTCGTCGGAACACACGGTTTGGTCGGATGACATTTGGTCTGGATGCCGAGGTTCCGGACGTACTCGTTACCGGTTTCGATACCGTCTTCGAGGAAGAAGCAGTGACCGACGGTGTTGAAGGTCACGTTGTTCTCGACGCGCAGGTTGTGCGTGCCGTGCACGGTGACGCAACGGTTGTAGGTGTCGTGGATCGCCGCGTTCCTGATGTACTGACCCTTCGCGTCGCCCACGAGGTGCCAGTGAATCGGGTACCGCGCAAGAGTCAGATGCTGACCCATGCGGTTGAGCTCGACGCCGGAGACGAACATCTTGCTCGTGGGCATCGCCATGATGTGCCCGCCGAAATAGGACTGCTCCGCGTCAGCTGAGGCCTGGATGCGGATATTGCGCGTGAGCAAGCCCACTTCGCCGCGCTCATCCACGCCGAAGGTGATCTCGCCGAAGTGCATGTAATCCAGCTTGCGATCGAGGGTGATCGTGTTTCCGTTGATGGCGGAAATCGTTCGGCGCTCGGCTTGTCGGGGATCGAAGTCCGTGGAGGCGAGGACGATTTCGTCACCGATCCGCCAGCCTGCAGCGTTGAGCACTTCGATCGAGGTGCTGCCCGCGTTGGCCGTCTTCGCGAGCTTGGTCCAGGAGTTGTTACGGTCACCGTGCAGGTTCAGGGTGCCGCCGGAGATCATGATCCCGCGGTCGCCCATTCCCATCATGGATTCGTCACGGACGTTGTCTGTGAGGGTGATCGTCGCCTTGCGCGTGTGGGGGGTCGCTTCGGTGCCGATTTCCAGCTCCCCGTGCAGCATGATCCACTCGGTGGTGAGCTCGAGGTCGGCAGTATTTGCGAAGCTGAGCTTGCCCTCGATGGTCACACCGCCGAGCGGCGGCGGGCTGACGTCGAGGATGACTGCCTTGCCTCTTGGAATGGTCACCTTGTCGCCGGCGCGCGGCACCTTCTTGCCCGGCCAGGTGGAACGATCGGACCAGCGCGTCGCCTTGACCGCTTTCGCTTCTTCCTGCTGAGCCGCTTCGGCATCGGCGGACACGGCGGCGAGCGCGAAGGCTGGAACGAGCAACGCGAAAAGGAACGGCCGATAATCTTTTCTCATGGAATTCCCCCTGCTTCCGGCAAGTCCTTGGCGGCTGGAGGGTAGCGCGGGTCTCCGGCGCCAAGCTATCACTCGAAGGATCCTTAGCTACAATGCGGCCACGGGTTTATCGATGCGGGCCGCGCGCCCTCCGGAGTCAGCTGTCGATGCCGGCGTTTCGCCGCCTCTTTTTAGTTTCCGTCGCTGCTGTCGCGGTCCCAGTTCTGTGTGCTGCCGGTCCCACGCCGGATATCGAGAACGGCAAGGCGACTTTTACTGCCATGTGCGGCATGTGCCATTCGGTGACGAAATCCGGGGGTCCGACACAAGGCCCCAACCTCCTGGGGGTCGTGGGCCGCAAGGCGGCCAGCGAGCCGGAATTCGCCCAGTACACGCCGGCTCTCATGGCCTCCGGGATCACCTGGAGCACCAAGACCCTCGACAAATTCCTGATCAACCCGATGGCGACGGTGCCGGGCACCGCCATGCCGATGGTGATTCCGGACGATAAGACGCGGGCGGATGTTGTTGCTTATCTGGCGACGCTGAAGAAGTAGGGCTTGGGGTTGGGCAGTCCAGGGGCTGCCTTCGTGTTCGAAGTCCGGGCGCGCTTTCGTCTTTAGTCGAATACCTTGATGGATCGGCGGCCGGCGATCTCGCGTTTGCCGTTGGCGTGCTGATGCCGTTGAGCTCGACGACGCCCTTGCCGCTTTCGACCCGACGGTGCGACATAAGGGGAAGACGATCATCCGCGTTCGCCACTGAGCGCGCGGGTGATCATTTGTTTTCAGGAAGAGCGCCGCAGCTCGCGAGCTGATGATCACATTCCCAATCCCAGGCGCGCGGCGAGGTAGAGGAGCAGGGCGATCAGGGCGATTGGAAGCAGCAAGTACACCGCGTACCCGACAAGGCGGCTCTTCGGCAGCCAGTACTTGAACGGCGTCCAGGGCTTGAGCCGAAGGAGTCGTGGCCAGATAGCGAAGTAGTATGTCGCCAAGCCAACTACGAAGAGCGCGAGGACGAGCCACTTCGGCGGGTGTTCCGCCACCAGATGCGCCAGGATGATGAGTGCTGCGCAGAGAGCGACAACTACCAGCGCTCCAATAGCCCGCGACAATCCAGTCACGCGAGACATGCGCCCACATCGAGGGCACTTGATCGAGTACGGACTGAACTCACCGTACGACGGATGCACGAACAGCAGTTCCCGATAAGAGAACTCTGCTTTTCCGCAATGTGGGCACGACGGTCGCATGCGATCCCTGGCGCTGTGCTTCAACTGCGAACTCAGCGAGCGTGCAGGCCACGATCGGACGCTGCCGAAGGCGGCGCGGCGCGAGTGTACGATGCGACGGCGCCCATGCACCGCGCTCGCGGTCGCCGCGTCCCCGTCCGAGGCATTCGCTTGTCAAGTGGATGAAGGATTTCGCGAGGCGATCGACCAAAGATGGCCAAAGGGATCGCGCACCAGACCGACCCGATCGCCCCACGGCAAGTCGATGGGCTCGTCGATGGCCTCGGCACCGGCTTCGACTGCCTTGCGGAAGGCCGCATCACAATTTTCCCAGTAGGAATAGACGGCAGTCGTCGTGCCACCCAACACCCCAGGCGATACATACGTTTTGCGGTTATCTGGCTGCAAGGCGACGAACAGGATGGTGTCTCCGATTCTCACCTGTCCGTGAGCGGTCTTGCCACCCGGCCCCGGAATCCGAATGACTTCCAGCGCGCCGAAGGCTCTCACGTAGAAATCGACCGCTGCATCGGCATCGGCGACCACCAGGACGGGGATCAATGAGTGATGCGTGCTGCCATCGGGGGCGGTTGCTTTTGTCATCGCGTACTCCCTGGTTTTTTTGAGGCGTGGCGCCTGGATTTGTCAGCCGCCTGACGTGTTTCGCGAACGGGCGATAGTCGACGCTGCGAATTGATGGAGCCCGGCGGCAAGGGCGGTAGTTTACGTCAGTGCAGGGGGATACGGCACATCCCACCTTCAGATGCCGGGCTGCGGTTCTGTACGTGCTGTCACTGAGTGCAGCACCCCTCTCGATCAGACGAGTTCGATGTTCACACCGTCGAACGAATCGTGTAGTCCGCCATCGCGGACCAGTCCCTGTTGCCTCCGCCTGCTTCCACCACCGCAGCCATTTGCCGGTGCACAGCGTCTAGCATCGGCAGGCTTCGTCCCAACTCTTCAGCCGCGGCATTGGCGAGCCGCAGATCCTTCAATCCCAGCGTGGCCTTGAAGCCAGGCTCGTAGTTGCCATGGAGGATATTGGCCGAATAAACCTGATAAGCACGACTGCCGAACAGGGTGTTCAGGATCAGATCGAAGAAGCGCTCGCGCGGCACACCGTTGGCTTCGGTCAGCACGACGGCTTCGGCCATCGCTTCGATCGCCATCGTGATCATCATGTTGCAGGCGATCTTGGCGGCAGTGGCGGTGGGCGGCTCCGGGCCCATGTCCCAGATGCGTCTGCCGATTGCCTCCAGTGCCGGCTTCACTTTTGCCAGCGCCTCCGGCGCACCGGCAGCGAGTACATTGAGCTCGCCCCTGGCAGCCACATCCGGCCGACCCAGCACAGGCGCAGAAACGTAAGCGATCCCCGCCGCGCGATGGCGCTCGACGAGCTCCTTCGAGAACGCGACGGAGATGGTCGACGACACCACGTGCACCAACCCCGGCTTCGCTTGCGCGATCAGATTCGAGTCCAGCAGAACGCTGCGAATCGCCGCATCGTCGGACAACATCGTCAACGCCATGTCCGACTGAAGCGTTTCTGCGGGCGTTCCCACCATGCGCACGCCTTCAAGCCGGCCGCCCGAGCGATTCCACGCTTTCACGACGTGCCCAGCCGCTGCCAGGTTGCGAGCGATTTCCCGGCCCATCGCGCCGAGACCGATGATTCCAATTTCCATGTCTGCTTCCCCTCGCTTTCTCGCTTTGGCCTCGCAGGTCGCCTCTGAGTGCTCAATCGAAGTCGGTGGCGATGGACAAGGATCGCCACGCATCGATGTCCTTGCGGAACGCGGCGAGTTTCTGGTCGGCAATGGCGTGTGCTAGTGGCCCAAGCGGCAGATGCAGGGGCGGCGATTCGCTATCGACAGCCTTGAGGATCACTGCGGTGGCCTTTACCGGATCGCCGGCTTGCTTGCCATCCTGGCTCTCGCGGTAAACGCGTCGCTGACCGGCAGTGCTGTCATAGGCGGAGATCTGCTGTTTGGCCATCGTGATCGAACGGCCGAGAAACGCCGTACGAAACGGACCGGGCTCGACGATGATCACACGCAAACCCAGCGGCGCGACCTCCTGGTCCAATGCTTCGGACAAGCCTTCGACCGCGAACTTGCTCGCGTTGTAGTACCCCGCACCAGCCATGCCCGCGATGCCCGCGCCGGAGGACAAGTTGACGATGCGCCCGCCGGGCCGCTGGCGCAGTAACGGCAAGGCGGCGCGTGTGACTTCGAACAGGCCGAACACGTTGGTCTCGAACATCGGCCGGTATTCCTCCGGCGTGACTTCTTCAACCGCGCCGAACAAGCCATAGCCGGCGTTGTTGACCAGCACGTCCATGCCGCCGAAGGCTTTCACGGCGAAGTCGATGGCTGTGCGTATCGTCTCGGGCTTCGTCACATCCAGCGCACAGGTGCGCAGTGTCTTGGGGAATCTCCGCGCCAGCTCTTGGAGCGTGTCCGGATTGCGCGCCGTGGCCAACACCTGATCGCCGCGCGCCGCTGCAGCCTCAGCGAGGTATTGCCCGAAGCCGCTGGAGCAGCCGGTGATCAGCCAGGTCTTCATCTTGGCTCCTTCAGGTCAGTGCTTCGTTTCGGTGCGCTCGACGAGCGATTTCAGCAGGGGGCCGGCGCAGCGGCGGAATTCCGTTCGTAAATTAAGCCGTGTCCGTTACCGTGCACACCCTCATCCGAGAGATGCAGCGATTCTACCCATGCGCCCGCTGGCGGCTCGAACTGCAGCGGCACAGGGCTGAACCCCGCGCATCGGATCCGACCAACGAGCTCACGCGTTCACCCGAAATCCCGGGAAGCAGCTTCCAAACCGTGGCTTCCCGTATGAACTCCATACAAGTCAGGAGAACGCGATGGTCGCCGCCTACACGATAAGCATCCCCGACGAGCGCCTTGCTGCAATTCAATCCAGGGTCGCGGGCTTCGACTGGAGGCAGCTTCCAGATGTCGGGGGTTGGTCGGCCGGTGTAGGTGTCGAGGACCTGAAACGGCTCGTGGCTTACTGGAAGGACAACTACGACTGGCGCGATGTCGAGCGCCGCCTGAACCAATTACCCAATTTCACGACGGAGATCGAAGGCGAGCGGATGCATTTCCTTCACAAGAAGGGCAACGGATCGAAAGCACCTGTCCTGCTCCTTCACGGCTGGCCCGGCTCCTACCTGGAGTTCAAGCACCTTCTGGATCCGCTCTCCGCCGACGGTCACGACGTCATCGTTCCCTCGCTTCCGGGCTTCGCATTCTCGACGCCGATCACCGGCGTCATCGGTCCGCGACGCGCGGGCGAGCTCATGCACGGCTTGATGGAGCGTTTGTCTGGAAAGACTCGCTACATCGTCCAGGGAGGTGACTGGGGCGCCAACATCGCGAGCTGGATGGCGTTCGATCGACCCGACGCGCTGCTCGGCTTCCACGTCAATAGTGTCCACATATTCCCGAAGGACGCCGCCCCGATCTCAGCCGAGGAAAAGGATTGGTTCGCGCGCCGTGCGGCAATCCTCGACTGGGAAACCGGCTACAGCCACGAGCAGGAGACGCGCCCGCAGACGCTCGGCGTGGCGATGTCCGACAGCCCCGTGGGTGCAGCCGCGTGGATACTCGAAAAATTCGGCAAGTGGGCGGATCTTCCGAAGCGCGCCGACGGCAGCCCGGACGTGTGGAGCCGATTCTCGGAAGAAGAACTGCTCACCAACATCATGCTGTATCTCGTTCCGTCATCCGTCGTCACTGCGACATGGATCTATCACGGCATGCGACTTGAGAGCTCGCAACGCTTCCCGGCTGGTACGCGTGTGCGACCACCCATGGGCGTGGCGGCTTTCCCCGATCCCGTCTTCCTGTTCACGCCTCGTTCGTTCGTGGAAAGGATCTACAACGTGGTCCGCTGGACTGACATGACGAAAGGCGGCCACTTCGCCGCACTGGAGGAGCCGGAGCTGATGCTGGCCGACCTTCGAGCCTTCATCACGACGGTATCGGAAAGCAGCAATGAAACTGCGGCTGGCCGTTCCTCAGGCTTTCAGCCCGCCGAACGAATGGTGAAGTCAGCGATTACCGAGTCCTCGTAACGCGGCCAGCATGCACTATGTTGGCCACTTGCTCGCGCACTACGGCGGCCGCGGACGATGCGCGAATGCCGCCAGCCTGAAGATCAACTCATCGAGAGAAAAGTGCCGGGCGAGCAGCGCGTCGGCGCAGTGGCGAAGGGTAGGGCTCAGTGAGTCCTGGTGCGCATCTGCGCCTATGACGATGATCCAGGTGGAGGGGAGCTTGCTGCGAAGGCTGGCAAGGCACGCGAGATCGGAGGCGCTCTCCGGATCCAGTGCGAGTATCAGCGAGCGGTAGTGTTTGGCATGAGCTGCAGCCTTCGCGGCCGTGGCGCTGATGGCCACATCCGCGGCGAAGCCGCGCGACTGAAGCCGCCGCACGAGATCCGTGGCCGCTGCGACATCCGCGTCCACGACGAGGACCGGTGAGTACCGTACCAATTCCGGATCGATGTCGTTCACGACTGCGTCCTCCGGATGGAATGGAGCCCCTTGTCGGGCTCCGATGTGTCATGCGGATTCTTTCGTCGTCTCGTCTGCGTTCTTCAACGGAGCGGCCTCCGGGACAGCCGATTTGTCTTCCATGCGGGAAGAAGAGATCGCCGCCAGGATGCCTTCGAGAATGCGCGTGGGCGTGGGCGGGCAGCCTGGAATCGCCACATCGACCGGAATGACGTTCGAGACCCGCCCGCGCGATGCCTCGCTCTCGCCGAAAATCCCGCCGGTACACCCGCAGTCGCCAAGCGCGACGACCATCTTCGGATCGGGCGTCGCGTCGTACGTCCGGCGCAGCGCCTCCTCCATGTGTCTCGAAACAGGGCCCGTTACGAGCAGCAGGTCCGCGTGCCGCGGGCTCGCCACGAAACGAATGCCAATCCCCTCGAGGTTGTAGATCGGGTTGTTGAGTGCATGGATCTCCAGCTCACACCCGTTGCACGAGCCCGCGTCGACATGCCGGATGCAAAGCGCGCGGCCGAGCACCTCGCGAATGTCCCGCTGCAAACCCTCGCGCACGCGCAGGCTTTCGTCCGCGTGGGGCGCCTGCTCGGTGACGATCCCGATCGACGCGATCTGGCGCAGCGTCTTCAGCATGACGAGGTGTTCCCAGTCCTAAAGGTCATGACCGCTGTACGAAAGATTGAACGACTTGTTGATGAGCGGAAAATCCGGAACGATGTTGCCGATGATCGCGTGCTCCAGCACCGGCCAGTTCTGCCACGAAGGGTCGTGCGGATGGCACCGGCGGATCGCGCCGTCGACGCCGGCTTCGAGGGCGACCAGCACCGGTCCGCGCCACCCTTCGATCAATCCGATGCCGATCGATCCGTCGCTCGGAAGTCGCACGGAGGCGAGGTGGGGCCCGGCGGGAAGCGCATCGAGGATGCGTTGAACGAGCCGGCACGATTCGAGCACTTCATCGAAGCGAACCGCGACTCGCGCCGCCACGTCTCCCTGGTTCCGGCCAACCTTCACTGGCGCGAGCTCGCTGTACGGCACGCACGGTATGTCGACACGAAGATCGAACGCCTGGCCGCTTGCGCGGCCGGCGAGACCGGTCAGCCCCAGTCTCGCTGCGAGCACTGGAGGTACGGCGCCGGCACCGTTGAAGCGATCGCGTACGCCTTCGTGCTCGTCGTAGATCTCGCGCAGCCTGACGACCTCGCGAGAGAGATCCAGCACGGTGGAGCGAAGTCGTGTCGCGCCCGGCTCCACAAGATCCAGGCGCGTGCCGCCCGGAACAACTGCGGCCATGAGATACCGCGCGCCCAAGGCTTCATGCATCGCGCGCAACAGGTTTTCTTTCAGCCGCGAGAACTGCGCGAGCCCGAATGCGAACCCCGCATCGTTCCCCAGCGCTCCCAGATCTCCGAGGTGGTTGGAAAGACGCTCGCATTCGAGGCACAAGGCTCGCAACCACGCCGCGCGCGGTGGAACCTCCATGCCGGCCATGCCTTCAAGCGCCTGGCAGTAGGCCCACGAATACGCGACGGCGGAATCTCCCGAGACGCGAGCCGCAAGCCGATGCCCGTCGAGCAGGCCAAACTCGGTGAAGCGCTTCTCGATCCCCTTGTGGACGTATCCAAGGCGCTCTTCGAGCCTGAGCACTTTCTCCCCGACGACGGAGAAGCGGAAGTGCCCCGGTTCGATGATGCCCGCGTGTACAGGTCCGACAGGAATCTCGTGCACACCGTCGCCGTCGACACGCACGAACTCGTACGGCCCGTCGTGTCGGAGCCACGGGCGCGTATCACGATCTGTTGAACGAAAGTCCGTGAGATCGGCAATCGCTCTCTGCATCCGTGACGTCGCGGGGAAGAGATCCTCGATGCCGTCGTAAGGTTCGTCTGCCGCGCCGAGCGCCGTGCTCGCGACAATGCCGAAGTTCTCGGTGAGATATGCGGCTCGCAAGAAGGGCCGATTTTGCCGGTCCGCACTCGCCCACAGCGCAACGAGCCGAGATCCGGCGGCAGCGACGTCCTCCGCGAGCGATCGCCACTCATCACGGCGAACGCTGAGCGAGCAGAGGCCCGGCGCCCCAGGCTGTACCTCAGTTCGGTCGAGCCACGCCTGCAGCGGCATCTCATCCACCTCCGATGAGGTTGGCCGCAGCCCGATACCAGTCCGCGAGCCACGGGGGGATGTACAGACCGACCGCAAGCACCATCGCGAGATGCGTGAAGACCGGCAGCAGCGCCGGCGGGTGCGGCAGACGTCGCGCGGTCGTCTCACCGAACACCATCGGCTGCACGCGGCGGAAGATCGCCGCGAACGCGACGCCCAGCGCGGCCAGGAGAATCGGCGTAGCCCAGGGCTGCTCGCGCATGGCCGTCGTGAGAATGAGGAACTCGCTCGCGAATACGCCGAAAGGCGGCATTCCGAGAATCGCCAGCGAGCCCATCATCAATCCCCACCCGACGGTGGGGCTGAGCGTGATGAGACCGCGAATGTCTTCCATGAGCTGCGACCCCGCTTTCTGCGCGGCGTGCCCCACGGCGAAGAAGATCGCTGACTTCGTCAACGAATGCACCGTCATGTGCAGCAAGGCCGCGAAATTCGCCACGGGCCCGCCCATTCCGAACGCAAACGTGATGATGCCCATGTGCTCGATGGAGGAATAGGCGAAGAGGCGTTTCACGTCGCGCTGGCGCCAGAGGAAGAACGCCGCCAGCACTACGGACAACAGGCCGAAAGCCATGAGCATCTGCGAGGGAAGCGCAGACTCCAGCGAACCCTCGACCAGCACCTTGCATCTCACGACCGCGTAGATCGCGACGTTCAGCAGCAATCCGGACAGAACGGCGGAGATTGGCGTCGGGCCCTCGGCATGGGCATCCGGCAGCCAGTTATGCAGGGGTGCGAGCCCGACCTTTGTGCCATACCCGACGAGCAGAAACACGAATGCAAGGCTCAGCACGACTGGCTCAAGCTCGCCTTTGACGCCGTTCAGATGCGTCCACAGGAGCGCGCTGACGCCTTCCGAGCCGAGGATCTTCTCGGCGGCGAAGTACAGCAGGATCGTGCCGAACAGCGCTTGCGCAATGCCGACGCCGCACAGGATGAAGTACTTCCAGCCGGCTTCGAGGCTGGCCGGGGTCCGATACAACGTGACGAGCAGCACCGTGGAAAGTGTCGCCGCCTCCATGGCCACCCAGAGAAGGCCCATGTTGTTGGTCGTGAGGGCCGTGAGCATCGTCGCCATGAAAAGCTGGTACATGCTGTGGTACAGCCGCAGGCGCCGAGCGCTGACGCGCCCGTGTTCGGCTTCGATGCGCATGTACGGGCGCGAGAAAAGCGACGTGGTGAACCCGACGAATGCCGTCAACGTGACCAGGAAGACGTTGAAGGGGTCGATGAAGAACTGCTCGCGCGCGACGAGAAGAGAGCCCTCGCTCACGACGCGCAACGTGAGCAGGCACGACGCGACGAATGTGGCGAGGCTAGCCGCCACGTTGAGCTCCGGTGCCCAACGGCGTGCGCCGAAGAACGCGAGCGCGATGGCGCCGGCGAGTGGGCTGACGAGGAGGAACGCAAACTCCATGCTACTTCTCCTCCCCACTCAGCTTGCGGCCGGTGTCCGGCGCAGTCTCTTTCAGAGACTCCAGATGATGCAGATCCAGGCTGTCGAACTGCTCGCGGATCTGGAAAAAGAAAATGCCAAGCACCAGGACCGCCACCAGAATGTCGAGCGCTACGCCGAACTCGACGATCATCGGCATGCCGTAGGTGGCGCTCATCGCACCGAAGAACAGGCCGTTCTCCATCGACAGGAAGCCGATCACCTGCGACATGGCCTTGCGTCGGGTGATCATGGTGAGGAAGGAGAGGAGTACCACCGCCACCGCGATGCCGATGGAACTGCGCGTGGCCGTGCTCGCGAGCGCCGAGATGGGCTGTGCGAGGCCAAAGGAGAACACTACGACGAGCACTCCGATGAGCATCGTCCCCGGGATGTTGAGCAGCGGCTCGGTGTCCCAGTACACGTTCAGGCGCCGGATGAGCCGGTACAGGATCCACGGCAGCAGCAGAACCTTGAGTCCCAGAGTCAGCGCGGCCGAGATGAACAAGTGGTTCTCGCCCGTGCGCCAGGCAAGAAGGACTGTTGCGATCAGCAGCAGCGTGCCTTGCATGGCAAGCAGCCCGACGAGGCTCACCACCCGGCGCTGCGCCAGCATTGCGAAGGACAGCAGCAGGAAGAGGGCTGCGCAAAGGTTCAGTAGCTGCAGGTCGAAAGGTATGTTCTGCATTCGTCAGGCTCCGAGTAGCAGGCGCACGAGCAGCCCCAGAACGCCGAACAGGAATGCGACGGCCAGAAATTCCGGAGCCCGGAACACGCGCAGCTTGGCCGATGCCGTCTCGATCAACGCGAGACCGAAGCCGGCGACGATGAGCTTGATGCCGAGAATCGGGATGGAAGCGAACAGCGTGCCGGGCCCGCTCATGCCGGTGGCGACACCCCACGGGACGAAGAGGGCGAACCCGATCGTCGCGTAGTTGAAGAGCTTGAGCGCCGCGGCCCATTCCATGAGCGCCAGATGGCGAGCGGAGTACTCGAGCAGCATCGCCTCATGGATCATCGTGAGCTCCAGATGCGTTGCCGGGTTGTCGATCGGGATGCGCGCGTTCTCCGCGAGGAGGACCATGGTGAATGCGACGGCGGTGAAAGCGAGGCTCGGGAATATCGTGAGATCGCGTGTCGCGAGGTTTTCGGTGACGGCCGGCAGCGAGGTGGTCGCGGAGATGAGCGATGCGACGAAGATGACCATCAGCAGTGCGGGCTCCGCCAGGAACCCCACCATCATCTCGCGGCGCGCGCCGAGCGTTCCGAATGCCGTGCCGATATCCATCGCGGCGAGTGACAGGAAGACGCGCGCCGTTGCGAAGATGCCGACCAGTGCGATGGCATCAGCGGCGCGTGTGAAAGGAAGACCCGTGCCCATCGACGGAATGATGGACGCCGCCGCAACCATCGCGCCGAACACGACGTACGGCGCGAGGCGGAACAGCGGCGATGCGTTGGTCGCGACGACGGCGTCCTTGTGGAAGAGCTTCCGGATGTTGCGATAGGGAAGCAGGATGCTCGGCGCGCTTCGGTTCTGCAGCCACGCGCGGCACTGATTCACCCAGCCGAGGAACAGCGGCGCGGCGGCGAGGGCCGCGATCAGCTCGAGCGCTTGCGTCAGTATGCTCAGAGGCGTCATAGCACCAGCGCCAGCAGCGCGACGAGGGTTACGAAGCTGTAAAGCAGGTAGGTCGCGATACGCCCCTGCTGGAGCCATGCCACGGCATCAGCGATTCGCTGCACCAGTGAGCCGAGCGGAAGGTACAGCCCGCGCCAGATGCGATCCTCCACCGTGACCCGATATCGAGGCGACCGGTCGAAGGGTGACGGCAGCTCGCGTCTCATCGCGAAGAATCCGGTGAAGATATGGCGGATCGGCTGGCCGAAGCCTTCCGCCGTGTCCTGCATGCGCGCGGTGAGCGGGCCGAAGCCGCAGTACCACGGTGCCACGCGCGTGGCGCGCCTTCGGTAGAAGTGCCTGACCGTCAGGATCGTGACCACGACGAGCGCGGTAGTTGCGAGGAAGAAGAGCGGCGCGGAGTATGAGGCTCGGTCCGGGAGGGGCGCGAGCAGCCACCACGACGTTGAGGCTTCGGGCAATGTCGCTCCGCTGAACCGCTCGACGACGCCGCGGAGGACGCCGACGACCTGGGTGGGCATCAGTCCGAGGACGAAGCAGCCCGCCGCGAGCCAGACAAGGCCTGCGCGCTCGAGGAAACCCGCATCATGCGCGCCGGAGAGCGACTCCTCGCGTGGCTTTCCGAGGAAGATCACTCCGAAGAACTTCACCATCACATACGCTGCCAGGGCGGCGGCAAGCGCGACGACAGCTGCCCCCAGAGGCAGCAGCATGTTGATGAACGTTTGCGGTACATCGTGCGCAAACAGGAATGCCTGCAGCAGCAGCCATTCGGAGACGAATCCATTGAGCGGCGGAAGACCCGCGAGGGCCAGCGCCCCGACGAGCGTGAGCCAGGCGACCCATGGCATGCGGTGGATCAGGCCGCCCAGGCGCCCGAGATTCCGCTCACCCGTCGAGTGAAGAACGGCGCCCGTGGCGAGGAAGAGCAGGCTCTTCATGAGCGCGTGATTGAGGCAGTGATAGAGAAGGGCGACGAGGGAGAGTGCAGCGAGGGCGTGCATGCCCACGCCCCTGAACGTGATGGCGAGCCCCAGGGCGGTGAACACGATGCCGATGTTCTCGATCGACGAGAACGCCAGCAGCCGTTTCATTTCTGTCTGGACCGCCGCGAACACGACGCCGTAGACCGCACTGAGCAGACCGAGCGCGAGAGGCACCAGGCCCCACCACCATTCGACATTCCCCAGCAGGTCGAAAGTCACGCGGAGCACGCCATACACAGCCGTCTTCAGCATGACGCCGCTCATCAGAGCTGAGACAGGTGAGGGAGCGGCGGGGTGCGCCTCCGGCAACCAAACATGCATCGGTACGAGCCCGGCCTTCGCTCCGAAACCGGCCAGCGCCAGCAGGAACGCCGCTGCCGCCCAGCCCGGCGCGAGATTCGCGGAGCGCATCGAGTCGAACGTGAAGAACCAGCTGCCTCCCTGCATCACACCGAAGCTGAGCAGGATGGCTATGGCGCCGAGATGCGCGATCAGCAGGTACAGGAATCCGGCGCGGCGAATCTCCGGGATTCCGTGTTGAGCCGTGACGAGGAAGTACGACGACAACGCCATCGTTTCCCAAGCCACCATGAACGCGTAGGCGTCGTCCGCCAGCAGCACGAATCCCATGCTCGCGAGGAAGAGGTGGTACTGCAGGCACAGGAGCCCGGGTGGCGTTCCCTGGCCGCGCCGGAAATAGCCGGCCGCGAAAATCGAGATGCCCGCGGAAGCCGCTCCGAGCAGGAGCAGGAACGAGCCCGACAGTGCATCGAGCCGCACGTGCATGGGCAGGTTCGGAAGGCCGATGCGCAACGTGAGCTGCTCTTCGGGAGACGAGAGGCTCATCGCCGCGACGACTGCGAGCGCTATCCCGCAGAGCGCGCCAAAGGGAAACAGCATTCGCGCCACGAAACCGAGGCTCATCGGCCGCGCAAGACCGGCGAGGCCCGTCAGCGCCCACAGGGTGAGCAGGACGAGGCACGCGGACAGGGGCGAGGAGACCAATGGCGTCACAGAGGCTGATACTCACATGCGACTCGCATTGTAATCAAATGCACTGAACGTTGCGTGCCGGGCTGGAACTTGGCGCGGGTCGGCCGGCGCGGGCGGGGGTCTGCGGTTGCGGCTCGGGCCGCCGCGCATTTATCCTGCAATGACCGTTGAATCGGATTCGTGTGTCAATGAAGAAGCCCGATGTCGTGCACATCGAGGAGCGCACCGCGCGCCTCACGATCCTGATCGATCCGAGGAAGAAGGCGGTCTTCGAGCGGCTCTGCGAGCAGGAGGACCTCACGTCCTCGCAGGTCATCCGGCGGATGATTCGCGCTTATATCGAGCAGCGGCTCGGGCGGCCGTGGGTGCCGGGGGAAGAAGGGCCTGCGAGCGGAGGTTCCACAGCGCGGCGAGGGACGTCGAAGAGGCGGGCTTCGCGCGGGTGAGGGGCGAGAAGAAGGCCTGAACTGAGCGCATATCGAGGGGGCTGACGTGAGCGATGTTTTTCGATTCGATCGTTCACGCCGCGCGGTGCTTCGCGCTGGAGTTGCGACGGTCGCGTGGGCGGGGTTGCAGCCAGGCAAGCTTCTTGCCGCAGAGGCGGATGTCCTGTCGTTGCTGCCGATCACACGCACGATTCCTTCCACGGGCGAGCGGATTCCGGTCGTTGGTATCGGCACGAATCAGTTCGACGTGACTTCACCGCAGGACATCGCCGCGCGCCGCGAAGTGTTGCAGGCGATGCCGCAGCTTGGTGGGCGGCTCCTCGATACGGCTCGGGGATATGGGCGGTCGGAAGAGGTCATCGGCACGCTGCTCGCGGAGCTTGGCAATCGCGACAGGTTCTTCGTTGCCACCAAGCCGGTTTCGGCGCCCCAGGCGGAAGCGAAGATCACACGGGACTTGCTGGACGAGTCCTTCCGGCAGCTGCGCACGGATCGCATCGACCTGATGCAGGTTCATAGCCTGCTGCGGTTGGACGAGCTGTTGCCCCTGTTCCTTGAGTACAAGCGCGCGGGTCGGATTCGATACATCGGCGTGACGACCGCAGTGTCGAGAACGCACGAGGAGCTGATGGCGGTCATGCGGCGTCATCCGCTCGACTTCATCCAGGTGAATTACTCCATCGATGATCGCGCGGCTGCGCAGGGGCTCCTGCCGCTCGCTCGCGAGAAGGGCATTGCCGTGCTCAACAACATGCCGTTTGGCGGGCGTCGGGGTAGCCTGTTTCCGCGCGTTGCGGGCAAGAAGCTGCCGGAGTGGGCGGCGGAGTTCGATGCCACCACCTGGGCGCAATTCATGTTGAAGTACTGCCTCGCGAATCCTGCGGTCACTGTCGTGATTCCTGGAACCACGACGCTGGCTCGTTTGCGGGACAACCTCGGCGGCGGACGCGGACGCTTGCCGGACGCGGCGATGCTTCGGCGGATGGAGCAGTACTGGGCGGAGATTTAGCCGCCGTGTGTCCCTCAAGGTAACGAACTCGCAAGCGTGTGCCCTAAACTGCGCACGCGAGGGAACGGACTGCAAGGTGAGCTCGACGATGACGCAGTGGATCGAGGGTGCGCACCCCGGGCTTCTCGGGGAAATCGTGCGCTGGCATGGGTTGTACTACGTGCGCGGCCTCGGCTGGCCAGCCGTTTTTGAGGCGCTGTGCGCGGAGCAGCTTGGCGAGATTGCGAAGCACCTCGGCACGCGCGACGACGTTGCTGCCTTCAGCGCCTGGGATGGAGAGGAGTTCCTCGCGGCGTTGGTGATGGATGCGCGGCCGGGTCAGGCGCGGGCCGGGTCCCGACTCCGGTTCTTCGTCGCATCGGACGGGGCTCGCGGGCGCGGCCTGGGAACGGGCCTGATGACGCGTGCCCTGGCGTGGTCCGCGCAGCGTGGCGATCCGTCAGTGTGGCTGACCACAGTGGCAGGCCTCGGGGCTTCGGCGCACCTGTATCGCAAACACGGATTCAAGATCCTGGAGGAGCGTGTGGATCAGACCTGGGGCAGCCCGCATACGGAGCAGCTCTGGGAGCGCGCTACCTGAGACACATGCCACCGCTGGCGTCGGTAATGCGATAGCCAGTTCACACCGGCTGGGGGCGGCGGCGGACAAAATGACCGCATGCGCTATTTGCCTGCGGTGCTGGTGGTCGGGGCGGTGTTCGCGGTCTGGCAGCACGCCAGCAGCCGTCCCGTCGACCGTGCGCCCGGCATGCTTGTGGACTCCGAGCCCAGGCAACGCCTGATCGAACAGGCGCAACCCATCGACTTCAAAGGCGTCCGCCTGACGCCGCGCGCCGACTTTGAAGCTGAAGTGCGTGTGCTGGGTCGTGAACGCTATCGGCTGGGAAAGATGGGAGAACTGGCTCCGCTCGACTTCGCCGTGGGCTGGCGCGAGATGTCGGATTCCGTGGTGCTAAGAGACATCGACATCTCGCAGTCCGGGCGCTTCTACTACTGGCGCTACAAGGACAAGCCGCCGATCCCGGAGCAGCTGATCATCCGGCAGTCCGCGAACTGGCATCTCATCCCCGCAAACGCGCTCGCATGGCGTGTGTTGAAATCAGTGCGGGTCGGCGATGTCGTCACGCTCGAGGGGAAGCTCGTCGACGTCGACGCCGGTGCCGATGGCAACATGAAGACCTCCCTCACGCGGGAAGATTCGGGCGCCGGCGCATGCGAGATTCTCTTCGTCGAGTCCGCGTCGATAGGGTCGAGATAGCTTCGAGTCGCCGCGTCGCTTACCTGCGGCTCGCGCGACTGGTCTCCGGTATCGCGATAAGTGCGCACACGGCACTCAGCATCGCCATCGCCGCTGAGCTGAGCATCACAACGCGAAAGCTGTAAACGAATGCTTCGTGCATGACGCCGGTGAGTCGCTCTCGTTCCGCATCCGGCAGGCTTTCCGGCACTCTGGCCTCAGCGAGTCTCGCTGCCTGCACCCGCATCTCCTCTCTCACTTCGCCGGAGACCTGCGCGTCGCGCAGCCCGCTGTCGAGCGCGGATCGAAACTGCCCGATGGCAATCGCACCCAACAGTGCCACCGCAAGAAGCCCAGCGACGCGAGCCACCGCATTGTTGATGCCGGATGCCACGCCGCTGTGCCTGTCTCCCGCGGACTCCATCACGACGGTCGTCAGCGGAGCGACACTCACCGCCGTACCGAATCCCAGCACTGCCATCGCCGGGAAGAATCCGGTCCAGTACGACTGTCCCACGGACGGCAACGCGCACATCGCAAGCCCGATCGCGACGATGATAGGGCCCACGATCAGCGGCCGCCGCGCTCCGTAATGCTCGATCAGCGCGCCCGACCACCTCGACAAGCCGCCCATGATGAGCGTGAAAGGGAGAAACGCCGCGCCCGCTGCCATCGCCGAATATCCCTCGACCCCAATCAGATTGAACGGCACGAAGAACATGGCTCCACCGATCGCGAAGTAGAGCAGCAGCGTCAGCGCGTTCGCGCCGCTGAAGGGAAGCGAGCGAAACAGCCCAAGCGGCATCATCGGCGCAGGTGCGTGTGCCTCCCACCACAGGAAGGCTGCCGCGAGAAGGGCGCTTGCGATCAACAGCCCGAACACAAGCGGATGCGACCACCCGAATTCCGATTCCGCCGTGAGCGCGTACGCGATCGCGCCGAGTGCCAGCGTCGCGAGCAAAGCGCCGCGCCAGTCGATTTGCCCCTGAGCGAACTCGTCCCTGCTTTCCGGAACGCGCCACAACGCGATGACCAGCGCGAGAATCCCGAGCGGCACGTTCACGAAGAAAATCGCGCGCCAGGATGACGCGTCCACGAGCCAACCTCCGAGCACCGGCCCGAGCGCCGTCGTGAGTGCCGAGAACCCTGCCCAAGTGCCGATGGCACGTCCGCGTTCGCCCTCTGGGAACGCAGCGCTGATCATCGCGAGACTCTCCGGCACCATCAGTGCGCCGCCGACTCCCTGAAGCGCCCGCGCGGAAACGAGAGTGCTTGTGTTCGGCGCGAATCCGCAGGCCAGCGATGCAAGCGTGAATACAACTACGCCGATCGCGAATATGCGTCGCCGCCCGTATCGGTCACCGGCGGCTCCGCCGGCGAGCATCAGGGCGCCGAGTGTGAGCATGTAGGCGTTGACGATCCATTGGGCGCTGCGCAGGGATGCGTTCATGTCGGCTTGAATCGCAGGTAGCGCGACGCTGACGACCGAGCCGTCGATGAACGCCATGCTGGAGCCGAGTATGGTCGTGGCCAGCACCCAGCGTTTCGCGCGGTCCTTGCAACCGCGTGCGCTCGGCACGGATCCGCGGATCACGCCTTCGTCGCACGCCGTCCGGATGATGCCGTTCATGTCCTGAAGTCAGCACATTGTGTTCCGCCCAGCGGCGAGAGCGAGCGAAAAGCAGTGCCCTTCGTCCAATAGCGTGCTCGCGCGATCCGGCGACACTTTCAATATACGTCCGCGGGGTCTAGGCTTCGCCAATAAGGCTGCCTGACAAGCAGCCACGCACAACGAGTCCGGCGAGGGGGATACATGAAGTACGCCGTGTGGTTTGTGAGACTGGTCTTTGCTGCCTGGATGATTCCGGCGGGCCTCAATCATTTCGTTCCCCTGTTCCCCCAGCCGATGGGCTCGCAGCCCCTGAGTCATGAGCTGATCGTCGCGCTCATCGACAGTCATCTGTTCGATCTTGTGAAGGCGGTGGAGCTGATCGCCGGGATTTGCGTACTGCTCGGGTTCTACACACCTCTCGCGCTCATCGTCTGCATGCCTGTGTCCTTCTGCGTCTTCTTCTGGGATGCGCCGCTCGAAGGATGGGGCTCGCGCGCCGCGCTTTTCGGCTATTCCACGCTGCTGTGTAACGTGCTGCTCTGTCTGGCGTACATCAAGAGTTATCGCAGTATGTTCGCCTTGCGCGCGAAGCCGCGGATCTTCGGCGCATCCGATGCGTCGGGTGCGGCCCAGCCGGCGGAGGCAGGACGATGAAACATCTCATCCTGATCGCCCGCCTCCTTTTCGGTGCATGGATGGTTGCGAACGGCGCCAATCATTTCTTCCTGTCACTGTGGCCCGCGCCCACCGGTCATGAGCCGCTCGCCGTGCAGCTCATGGATGCGCTGGTCCATTCGAGGCTCTTCGACGTCGCCATGGCGATCCAGCTCGGCACGGGCCTGCTGATTCTCACCGGGTTGTTCCTTCCGGTGGCGCTCTGCGTTGTGATGCCGATTTCGACGTGCGCGCTGTACTGGTCCGCGATCCTGGATCACCAGCCGCTCGGCGCGGCGCTGGCGTTCATCGCCTTCGCCCTTAACGGCCTGCTGATGCTTGCCTACATCGACTACTACCGCGGGGCGCTTCAGCGGCATGCCCTGGCGCTCGGCGAGCAGTGAGGAGGGCGTATGAATTTTGAATCACTCTTCGTGAACCCGAGCGGCCGCACCTCACGCGCGCATTTCGTGGCGGCACTGATCGTGCTCGTTGCGGTCGTGGCCTTCTATGCGTTCCTCGTCACCGGGCGCACGGCCACGTGGTGTCTGCTCGTGATGGTGTTTCCGGGCTTCGTGCTTCATGCGCGGCGATTGCACGACATGGGGCGTACGGCCTGGCTGTTGGCTGTGCCCGTGGCGCTGATGCTCGTCGCTTTCGGGATCTGGCTCCGCCTGGTCAGGCTCGGCGGCCAGCTCGACAGCATCGTGCCAATCGTTGCAGTCGTCGTGGCGGCTGGCTTCGCCCTCTGGGGCTGCCTCGCGAAAGGGCAGGCCGAAGCCAACCGGTTCGGCGCGCCGGTGCCCGCCTAGTCGCGGAGGCTGCATACCGACAGCGCCTTGCCGCTGGCTGCCATCGCCTGAATTGAGCGCGCATTCGCCTGAAGTGAACGCGCATCGCCCGAAGTGAGCGCGCGAGTGACGCCCGGCTGCGCGGGCCGCCTGAACCCTCGCCGGCTTCGCCGCCTCGTCTTCTGGCCAGGAACCGCTCCGCTTCTCCTCAAGACCGCTCCCGAACGCCGGCCCACCCGCAGCTCGCGGTCCTACGACGGAACCTACATGGACACCCGCGGCAAGGAGCACTATTCAGGGTGGCCGCTTCGGAGCTCGTATCATGAAAACCTCGCCGGCGATCGTTCTCTTCGGAATCCTGGGCACGGCTGTAGTCGCCACCGGCGCGGAGCTGAAGCATGCGCCGCCCGCCAAGGTGGACCTGTCGGGCCTCTGGAAGATCAACCCGGACCTGAGTGACGACCCCTACGAAGCCGTAGAAAAGAAGCGGCGTGCCAGCACGGAAGGCAGGGGCACTCGCGGCGGTGGCCCCATGGGCGGCGGTCGTTCCGGCGGCACCAGGCTTCCGGGCGGGATCGTCGTGGACTCCGGTGACGGCGTTTTCGGCGACGTCTTCGGAGGTACTGTGGTCACCGGCACTGCGCGCGGCACCGTCGGCGGAGGCGGAGGGGGCGGCAATCGCGACCGACCGGCGGGAGATCCCGAACCGTCCTCGATGCGCGTTCCGCTCGACTCGTTCCTCGCCACCGTCGACCAATTCGAAATCTCGCAGGCGCCGGATTCGCTCACGATCGCGTCCGACGACGGAACGACCACCTGCAAGCCTGCCGAGCCGGGCCAGGCGCCGCTGCCCGGCGGCGATCCCGGTGACCGCCGTTGCGGCTGGAAGGGCGACACCTGGGTCACGGAGATCAAGGCGCCGAACGGCCTGATCCGCACGAACCGATACGAGCTGAAGAAGGGCGGCAAGCAACTCGTCATGATCAGCGAGATGGAGGGGGGCAAGTCGGAGCTTTCAGGGCTGCGAATCAAGCGAGTGTACGAAAGGGCGGTCCTGGAATAAGGCGACTCCCGGAAGAGGGCGGCGGGTACGAACGTCCGAAACTGCAGGGGACGCTGGAACTAATCCAGTCAAACGCGTCAAATGACGCACCAGGGGGCTTATGGAAGAAGCGCGATAACAATGTCCTTCGGCGCACTGGTGCTCACGGGGTTCACGCGAAATCCGCTCCGGTTCTTCTTCACGTTCGCCGCCGTCGTCGCGGCGTTCTGCCTTTTCGGAGTCCTTGAAACGCTTCGCTACCAGCGGGACACGCCTCTGGAGGACGAAGGCATCATCGTCGTGCAGCCGGACGGCCCCGGCGGTTTTCCGATCGATTACGAAACCACGATCCTCGGCATGGAGGGCGTCGGGTCCGCCACCGGCCTCTCGGGCATTCCCGCGGTCAACCCGAAGAGCGCGACGGACACGCTGATCCTGTACGGCGTGAATGCCTCCCAGGCGCCCACGACGTTCACGGGCATGAAGATCCCGCCGGAAGCTGCGAAGCGGTGGCAGGAGTTGCGCACCGGTGCGGTTCTCCACGCGAAGAAAGCGGAGGAGTTGGGCTGGAAGCTGGATGACCACGTCACGATACAACTCCAGCCCGGCCTCACTACGACCTCGGGATCGAGCCAGCTGGAGATCATCGTGGTCGGCATCTATCCCGGCCGCTCGGTCATCGACGGGATCCTGCTTCGTGACGACTACCTGCGTACCGCGTTTCCGTTCCCGGGGCGGATCGGCAATCTGTTCGTGCGCCCGGGGCGGGCTGCCGATCTGCGCGCCGTCGCCGCCCGGATCGACGATCACTTCAAGGGCGGCGCGAGCCCCACGCTGTCGGCGCCGATCGCGGATTTCCGCGAATCCGCCGCGCGGGATGCGTCCACGATCCGGCTGGTCATTCGCGGCGCGCTCGCCATTTCCTTCTTCACGATGGTGCTCATCGTCGCGAATGCGCTCATGCAGTCCGTGCGCGAGCGGCTCGGTGAGATGGCGGTGATGCAGGCCTTTGGCTTCCAGGAACGCACGATCCTGCTGCTCGTCTTCGCGGAAGTGCTCGCGCTGTTCTGCGTCGGCGCAGTGGTCGGTCTCGTGCTCGCCAACGTGGGTTTTGCATTCGAGATTGGGGGATCGCGGTCCCGCTCGACGTTCCTCCCTTTGCACACGATTGCGTGGGCGGGGTTCTACGTGGCGCTGTTCGCGTCGCTTGCGGCGCTGCTGCCGGGATGGGAACTGTCGAGGTTGCGGGTGGCGGATGCGTTGAGGCGTCTCTAAGCGCCTCCGGCTACAGCGAAGAAGAAGGAACCAGCGTTGTCGGCGAGTCAAAGTTTCGTGCTGTCCTGGGCGAATCTTCGCGGCATCCGCTCTCGCGCGGTCTCTTCGGGTGTTGCGGTGCTGGGTTTCGCCGGAGTCGCAACGATGCTCGTGGTCATTCTTTCCGGCCGCGAAGCCATCCGCTCGATGTACGAGCTCGCGGGCCGTGACGACGTTGCTGTCGTGATGGCCGGGACCGCCATGTGGGAAGCCGCGAGCTTCATCCCTCCTCAGGTCGTTCCGGAGCTGGAGCGCATGCCGGGAATCCGGCGTACCGGCTCCGGTCCCGAGCTTTCCAAAGAGCTGACGAGCGGTGGCATGGCGCGCCTGGAGCCGAAGGCCCTTGGCAGGCTCGGTCCGGTGGTCAGCGCGAGAGGCGTCACTCCGGCGGCGTACCGCATGCGTCGGAACTTCAGCATCATCAGCGGGCGAGCGTTCGACTCCGGAAAGCACGAAGCGATCGTCGGGCGCGCGGTCGCGGAGCAGTTTGGCGTCCGGTCGGGCAGCAAGGTGCGCCTCGCGCGCGCGGATCTCGAGGTCGTGGGAATCTTCGCAAGTCCGGGCGGCACGAACGAGATGGAAGTCTGGCTGGACAAGGAGGTCTATGAAACGCTCGTCATCCGGCCAGCAACGAGCGGGCCGCCGCCACCGAAGACGTTCGACCCAGTCTCCACGTTCTGGGTGAAGCTGGATGGCCCGACGGGGCTGCTTGCGCTGAGAGAGGGCATCGCCGCGAGCACGACCCCTGCGATGAAGGACTCGAAGATCCGCGCGATCACGGAGCGCGAGTTCTTTTCGTCGCAATCGAAGGGGCTGGTCGAGCGCGCCGGCAAGGCGGCGATTGCCGTGGGGCTCGTGATGGGGCTCGGAGCGCTCTTCGGTGCGATCAACACGATGTATGCGGCCGTGGCGCACCGGTCTCGCGAGATCGCGACTTTGCGCGCGCTGGGATTTCAGGCGTTTCCGGTGGCGATGTCGGTGATGGCCGAGGCCCTCGCCTTGAGCCTCCTGGGCGCTCTGATCGGCGCGGCTCTCGCGGTGGTTCTGATTCGGGACATGGCGTTCACCGTCTTCAACGCCACCGCGAACGCGAATATTGCGCTCCACTTCTCGCCGTCGCCGGAGATGGTCCTGGGAGCGATCGGGTACGTCCTGCTGCTGGGCCTCGTCAGCAGCATCCTGCCGTGCGTTCGCGCATTGCGCGGGCCGATTCCGGCGGGTCTTTTCGCGCGCTGAAGGAGGGATACTCCGGCGGGGAACATCGTTGTACCCCGAGCAGGACCGCAAGAAGTAGCTTTTCCCACATGCCACGATCGCCCGAAAGCGCCGCTGCAGCCCCAGGAGTAGCCTTGCCGAGGGAGGCGTGGACCGTCGGACACTCCACCCGCTCGAAGGAAGAGTTCCTGTCGCTTCTCCGCGCGCACAAGGTGGAAGCCATTGCGGACGTGCGTCGGTTCCCCGGATCCCGGCGCCAGCCTCAGTTCAATCAGGAAGAATTTCGCACGTGGCTGGCGGAGGGCGGCGTCGAGTACCACTGGTTCGAGGCGCTGGGCGGCCGGCGCAAGCCCGCACCGGACTCGCCTAACACCGCGTGGCGGAACCCGTCCTTTCGCGGCTACGCCGACTACATGGGGACTCCGGAGTTCGCGGAGGCATTCGCCACGCTGCTTGAGCTCGCGCGCCGGCGTCGCACTGCCATCATGTGCGCCGAGATGCTCTGGTGGCGGTGCCATCGTTCGCTCATCGCGGACGCCATGACCGTACGGGGCATCCTGGTGACGCACATCGTCGACGAATCCCAAACGAAGGCACATCCGTACACGGCCGCCGCCAGTGTCGTGCACGGTCGCCTTTCGTACGCGGAGCCGAATCAGCCGCGTCTGCTGTGACCCACCGTGCGATGCCCCGATTTCGGAACGGGGCCATTCGAGAACTGCGACACACATTCACGTTCCCTGCCCGCACGACAGTTCACAATAAGTGCCTCGGGGGATTTTCAATTCATGCTCTACATTTCCAGCATTCTGCTCATGGGAATCGCTTTCGCGGTCGTCCGCCTGCGCGGGGCGGATCGCCGGGAGCGTGCGGACGGAGCGACTCCGCAGCCCGTCGCGCCAGAAAAAACTCTGTCGATCACCGTCACGCCAGTGCCACCCCGGCCGAGCGCGCTGATCATTCCGTTTCCAGTGCAGCGTCGGGCTCTCCCGCGCTCGCGGCCGGCGCCGCGACGAGCGTGAACGGCCAGGCTGTGACTTTTTCCGTGCGGTCCGCGTTTGCGACGGACTGTGCACTCTTTCACAAGGAGTGACGGCGATTACCTACTCACCCAATGCCGGCCCGGAGGGAAACTCCAGCGTGCCGACCACCATCAAGCGACAACAGATGCACTCTGTCCTCAGCGCCTCACCAGTTACCGATCTTCACGCCGAAAGCCCCGAGTTCCACGAGGACGACCTGAGTATCGGAATCGCCGCGGACGCCTTGCTCGCATGCCACGCGCGGGGCGCGGACGCCACCACGATGCTGGCGATGTGCGAGCGCCTGTTCGCCATCACCGAGCGCCGGATGCTGTTGCGTGAAAACAGAATGATGGCGTCCGGGGATCCCAATCTCGCGGCCCAGGTGCGGCGCCACGGGGACGTGCTGTTCGTGCTTGGGCAGCAGGTGCGAGTGTTGCGCCGGACGGGCGCGCCGCTTCCTGCGACGTTCATTCAGTTCGTGAGCTCGCTGGCGGAGAGATTCCGGGTGCCGCGCACCGAGGCCGCCTGACCGAGGCCGCCTGACCGAGGCCGCCTGACCGACCCGGCCGCGCCCGCCGGCCGACGCCGATTCGAAGGCTCAGCCGCTGCCGTCGAACGCAAACCGATCCGTCACGATCCGCGACATCGGAATGTCGTGCGGCTGCGGATAGATCGTCTCCAGCTCCGCTTCCGCGAAGGCAATCCCAATCGTCCGTGGACGGGGCTGACTGGCCGCAAGCGTGCGATCGTAATACCCGCCCCCGTACCCAAGCCGATACCCACTCCGATCGAACCCCACGAGCGGCACGATCAGCACATCCGGCGTCACCACTTCACGTTCGCCAGGGATCGGAATGTTGAAAAGCCCGCGCGACATCGGCACTTCCGGCCGCCAGCGCCAGAACTCAACAGCCGCGTTCTTTTCGACAACCACGGGTAGCGCCGCGATTCCGCCCGCTTCGATGTGCCGGTGCGCAAGATCGCGCACGTCGATCTCGCCGCGGAAAGGCCAGTAGATCCCCACGATTCTCGCGCCCGCCAGCTCCGCAGCGAGCTGATCAAGAATCGGCGCGCTTCGCAGTCGCCGCTCGTTCGGATCCTGCACACGCGCCTTGATCAGCGCCTCACGCTGCTGCTTGCGCCACGCCTTGATGTCTTCCCAGCTCGTGGATCGAGGCGGAGAAAGGCGTTCGATCTCGTGCATCAGGCACGCCGGCGAGTTGAGCTCGTTCCCGCTCACAGCAACATCCGCAGTCGCTCAAGGTATGCCTGCTCGTCAGGCATGCGATTGGCCCGCTGGGCCTCCCACAGCGCCTGGCCAAGCGGTTCGAGCATCGCGTGCTCGGCGGCGTGCGCATCCCCAAGCTTCGCCGTCAGCTTGCGGTGAATGTCGGTGATGCCGTTGGGCCGGTTCGTCGCCACCTGCTCGCGAATGGCGAGGTGCATTCCCATATGCAGGAACGGATTCGCCTCCCCGCGCTCCGGCGTGAACTCGGCGGCGAGAGCAGCTTCGCCTGCCTCCAGCCACTGCACGTACTCGGGATGCTCGGCGATCACGGCCGCCAGCTGCGCTTCGAGCGGCTCCAGCGGCTGCTTCGCGCTGAACTTGCGCCACGCTTCGAGATAGGCGCGGCGAAGCTGTTCTCGGGATTGTCCGGCGAAAATGGCCATGAGCGGTGAGACTCGGTGATCGGCGGGCGGTTCAGCGCGCCCGCTTGCGCGCAGCGGACTTCGCGCTCCGGGCGCGAGCAACCTGTCTCGCCGCCTTGCCGGCGGGCTTGCTGCCCTTCGCGGGAACGGCCGCGCCGTCGCCGCTTGCCTTCGCAGCGGCCTTCGAAGCCGCCTTCGCGGCAGCCGCAGCCGCCTTCGCGGCAGCCCCTGTGGCACCTGCTGCCCGCGCTTTCGCCTTTGCGGCTTCCTTCGCCTCTCGCACGACATTGCGCGCGACGGGCGCATCGGACTTCGACAGATCCTTCTCCGGCGTCTTGGGCTCGTACTCGCACAGATCGCGAATGATGCACTTCGGGCACGCGGGCAGCCGCGCGATGCAGACGTACCGGCCATGAAGCAGCAGCCAGTGATGCGCATTCCGCTTGAACTCGTCCGGCGTCACTTCGTTCAGCCGCGCCTCGACGGCGAGCGGGTCCTTGCCCGGCGCGATACCGGTGCGATTCGATACTCGGAAAATGTGCGTGTCTACGGCGATCGTCCTGTGCCCGAACACGATGTTCAGGATGACATTGGCCGTCTTGCGGCCGACGCCGGGCAACGACTCGAGCGCCTCGCGATCGTTCGGAACCTCGCCGCCGTGCTTCTCCACGAGCTGGCGACAGAGCTCGATGAGGTTCTTCGCCTTCTGGTTGTACATCCCGACCGGCTTGATGTACGGCTTCACGCCTTCCTCCCCGAGCGCGAGGATGGCTTGCGCCGTGTTCGCGATCGGAAAGAGAACGCGCGTTGCGGTGTTCACGCTTTTGTCCGTCGTGTGTGCCGAGAGCATCACCGCAACGAGCAGCTCGAACGGAGTCGAGTACTCCAGCTCTGTTTTCGGCTCGGGATTGGCCTGGCGAAGACGACTGTAGATGGCGCGAATGCGTGCCGGATTCATGTTGTTCTTTGCGTGTGTGCAGCCTGTTTGCGTTCTGCGAGCAGCGCTGCGCTGGCCTGCGCGCGGCGCGCGATTCGTGAGTTGCGTGCTTCGAAGCGCTCGCGATTGGCGGCGGGGCTCGGTGCGGCGTACTGAACGGCGAGCGACCTACGCGGAACCATCACGATGCAATCGACGGGGCAGGGCGAAACGCACAGCTCGCACCCCGTGCAGAGCTCGGCGACGACGGTGTGCATCTGCTTGCGCGTTCCAACGATCGCGTCGACCGGACACGGCGGCAGGCACTTCGCGCATCCGATGCAGCGTTCCTCGTCGATTCGCGCGACGAGCTCCGGCCCTTCAACGCCGTTCTCCGGATTGAGCGGCAGCGCCGGTCGGCCGGTGAGTCGCGCGAGCGCCTCAATCGTCGCAGCCCCGCCGGGCGGGCACTGGTTGATCTCCGCTTCCCCGGCGGCGATGGCCTCCGAGTAAGGCTTGCAGCCGCTGTACCCACAGCGCGTGCATTGAGTCTGAGGCAGCAGCGCGTCGATGGCCGCGGCCAGTGATGTGTCCGTGCGCGCGGTCACGTCACTTTCATGCCGGGCATCGCACCGCTGTCCGGCTCCAGGAGGTAGACGCCAGGGCCTTCGTCACCGCTCGCCGCGAGCACCATGCCCTGCGAAAGCCCGAACTTCATCTTGCGGGGAGCGAGGTTGTACACCATGACGGTGAGCCGGCCCTTCAGCTTCTCGGGGTCGTACGCGGACTTGATGCCCGAGAACACGGTGCGCGTTTCCGTGCCGAGATCCAGCGTGAGTTTCAGAAGCTTCTCCGCGCCTTCGACATGCTCCGCGTTCGCGATGCGCGCAACGCGCAGGTCCACTTTCTTGAAGTCGTCGATCGTGATCGTCGAATTGTCCGCGGGCGCGGCAGGTGCCGGGGCCTGTTTCGGGTTGCTCGCGGGCTTGGGCTGGGAGTCCGGGGTCGTCACTTTGTCTTTCACTCCGTCGAACAGGGCATCGAGCTGCCTGGGATCCACCCGCTGCATCAGATGCTGGTAAGGATTGATCTTGTGGTCGAGCAGGAGCGTGCCCGCATCCGCCCACTTGAGCGGCTCGATCGCCAGGAATTTCTCGACCGCGCGCGCCACTTCCGGCAGCACCGGTTTGAGATACAGCGTGAGCAGGCGGAAGACGTTGAGGCTGACGGTGCAGACTTCGCCGAGCTTCGCGCGGAGCTCCGCGTCCGGCCCTGCCGCGAGCTTCTTCGCCATGTCCCAAGGTGCCGCCTGCGCGATGTAGGCGTTCGCCACGTCCGCCAGTGCCATCACTTCGCGCAACGCGCGTCCGAGCTCGCGTTCGTCGTAGCACTTCGCGATGTTTGCCGCCGCTTCCTGTACCTGCTTGAGGAGCGGGCTGTCGAGCGGCCCCGCGCACAGGCGCCCCTCGAAATACTTGCCCACGAAGCCGGCCGTGCGGCTCGCGATGTTCACGTACTTGCCGATGAGATCGCTGTTGATGCGCGCGATGAAATCGTCCGGGTTGAAGTCGATGTCCTCGACGTTCGAATTCAGCTTGGCCGCGATGTAGTAACGCAGCCATTCCGGATTCATGCCGACTTCGAGATAGCGCAGCGGCGAGAGCCCCGTGCCGCGCGACTTGGACATCTTGTCGCCCGAGAGGGTGATGAACCCATGCACGTACACATGCGTCGGCACTTTGTACGGCGGGCCTGCGAACTTCAGCATCGCCGGCCAGAACAGCGTGTGGAAGTAGATGATGTCCTTGCCGATGAAATGAATCTGCTCGACTTGCGGGTCCGTCAGGAACTGCTCGAAAGTTCGCGGCTCGCCATTGGCCTTCGCCTTGCCGGAGTCGATGTAGCCCTTCAGCGAGGCGAGATAGCCGATCGGCGCGTCCAGCCACACGTAGAAGTACTTGCCGGGCGCGTCCGGAATCGGGATGCCGAAGTAGGGCGCGTCGCGCGAGATGTCCCAGTCCCCGAGCTCACGATCTCCCTTGCCGCTCAGCCATTCCTTCGCCTTGTTCACCACCTGCGGCTGCAGGCGGCCGGGCGTGTCCAGCCACTGCGTGAGGAACTCGATGGACTTCGGATCCGAGATGCGCAGGAAGAAGTGATCCGACGTGCGCAGCTCCGGCTTCGCGCCGGTGAGCGTCGAATAGGGATTGATGAGATCCGTGGGCGTGTTGACGATGCTGCAGGACTCGCACGCATCGGCGTACTGATCCTTCGCGTGGCAGTTCGGGCACTCGCCCTTGATGTACCGGTCCGCGAGAAACATCTTCTTCACGGGGTCGAAGAACTGCTCGACCGGTTTCACGTAGATGAGCCCGGCTTCCTTCAGGCGGCGATACACGTCCTGCGAGAGCTCGGTGTTCTCGGGGGAATGCGTCGAGTGCCAGTGGTCGAAGGCGATGTGGAAGCCGTCGAGATACTTCGGCCGGTCCGCCGCGATTCGCGCGACGAGCTGCTCCGGCGTGATGCCTTCCCCTTCGGCCTTCAGCATGATGGGTGCCCCGTGAGCGTCGTCCGCCCCGAGGAAATGCACCTGATTCCCCGCCATCCGCTGGAAGCGCACCCAGATGTCGGCCTGGATGTACTCCATGATGTGGCCGATGTGGAAGGGGCCGTTGGCGTAGGGAAGGGCGGTTGTGACGAAAAGCTTGCGTGGCATTTCGGGCATTCTACAGAAGGAAGGCCCTCAATCGCGGAGCAGGAACCCCTCGATGGCCGGGCGGCCTGGAGGCGGAAGCGGCGAGTCGGTTCTGGATCTGAGCCGCCCGGCGGCGGAGGGCCTATGCCAGCTCAGCCCTGATCCTTCACCGCCTCGAACTTGGCCTTGTTGATCCCCTTCTTGTAGGCCTCCTTGCCCGTGATCTGTCGCGAATCCAGCAGCTGCTGGATGGCGGTGTCCATCGTGCGCATTCCGTGCGCCCCGCCGGCCTGCATCGTGTTCTCGAGCTGGTCGAGCTTGCCCTGCCTGATGAGGTTCGACGCCGCCGGCGTATTCACCAGGATTTCCAGGGCCGCAACGCGCCCCTGCTTGTCCGCCCGCTGCAGAAGCTGCTGCGAGACCACCCCGCGCAACGAGGTGGAAAGCATCGTCCGGACGTGCGACTGCTTGTCCGACGGGAACACGTTGATGATTCGATCAACGGTCTGGGCCGCCCCGTTCGTATGCAGCGTGCCCATCACCAGGATGCCCATCTCCGCGGCCGTGACCGCGATGCTCATCGTCTCCAGGTCGCGCAACTCGCCGACGAGGATCACGTCCGGATCCTCGCGCAACGCCGAGTGGAGCGCGTGCGCGAAACTCTGGCTGTGCACGCCGATCTCGCGCTGGCTGATGAGGCAGTTCTTGCGCTGATGCACGAACTCGATGGGGTCCTCGATCGTGAGGATGTGCCCCTTCATCCGCGAATTGATGTCGTCGATGAGCGCCGCGAGCGTCGTCGACTTGCCGGAGCCCGTCTTGCCCGTGACGAGAATGAGCCCCTGGTTCGCGCGGCTCATCTGCCGCACGGACTCGGGCAGCTTCAGCTCGTCGCACGTGTACGCCTTGGACGGAATGGCTCGGAACACGGCGCCCATGCCGTTCAGCTGGCGCATCACGTTCACGCGGAAGCGGCCGCGGTCGCCGAGCGTGTACGCGAAGTCCGCGCCGTCCTTTTCCTCGAAACGATCCTGCGCCGTCTTCGGCATGATCTCGTACAGCGCTTCCTTCACGAAGTTCGGCTCGAGCCGCTCCGGGCGCAGCGTCATGAGCTCGCCGAACTGGCGGATGCGCGCCGGGTCGCCTGCAATGAAATGCAGGTCCGATCCCTTCTTGTCGAGAATTTCGCTGAGATAGCTGTCGATCGCAGGCACGATGGATCCTTCGAAGGAGGTTGCGCGAGCGCCTTCAGGCGTCCGCGGTCCTCTGGATACCCGGAGGCGGCATCGTGGTCGTCGTGTCGAGCTTGGGCAGGATGCTCGTGTCCGTCACGTATTTCTGGAAGAGCCGCTTGTCCTGCGCGTAGGTGTACGCCTCGTCGGGGTCGATCTCCTTCGCGGTGATCGCCGCGAGGAGCGCCTGGTCGAGCACCTGCATGCCGTGCTCGCGGCCCGTCTGCAGCTGCGCGGGAATCTGGTGCGTCTGGTCCGTCTGGATCAGCTTCGCGATGGCCTTCGTCATCACCATGATTTCGCAGATGGCCTTGCGGCCGCGCGCGTCCGCGGTCTTGATGAGCACCTGCGTGACGACCGCGAGGAGGCTTTGCGCGAGGAAGCTCTTCGTCTGCTCGCGCTCCTCGACGGGGAGCGCGTCGATGATTCGGTCGATGGTCTTCACGGCACCGGTGGTGTGCAGCGTGCCGAGCACGAGGTGGCCGGTTTCCGCGGCCGTCATGGCCATCGAGATGGTTTCAGCGTCGCGCAGCTCGCCGACGAGAATCACGTCGGGGTCTTCGCGCATCGCCGCGCGCACGCCTTCGGCGAAGGTGGGGATGTGCGTGTTCAGCTCGCGCTGGATGACCTGGCTGTTCTTGCTCCGATGCACGAACTCGATGGGGTCTTCCAGGCTGATGATGTTGAGCCGCCGCGTCTGGTTCAGGTGATCGATCATCGCGGCGAGCGTCGTGGACTTGCCCGTGCCGGTGGAGCCGGTCACGAGGATCATGCCCTGGTGGAAGTCGCAGAGCTTCGTGACGATGGGCGGCAGGCCGAGCTTCTCGAGCGTCGGCACTTCCGTGGGGATCGCCCGGAAGGTGGCGCCGATGCCGGTGTCCTTGCGGTAAACGTTCACGCGAAAGCGGCCGCCCTCGGCAGAGACGTACGAAAAGTCGAGGTCGTTGCCCTTGGCGAAGTACTCGGCCTGGTTCCGCGAAAGGATTTCCATCAGGTACCCCTCGAGCTCCGGCTGGCGGAGGTCGCGGAACTTGATGGGCATGAGGTCGCCATGCATCCGGAGCATCGGCGGGACGCCGACGGCCAGGTGAATGTCCGAGCATCCCTGCTGCGTGCCGAGTTTCAGGAACGCGTCGATGCGCGCCAAAGTGCTTGCCTCACAAGGGTTTACCGGTCCGCGAGGATTTAACGCGGGCCACTGCCCCGATCAAGGAGTGGGGCGCGAAAATTTGACGTAACGCACGAAGTTTAGCAACCCGTTGGGAAGGGACGGCGGCGAGGGCTCGATGCTGTCGGCGACTGGCGGCAGGGCCGCGGGCGAATGGGGGCGCGGCTCCGGTGCGTGGACCGCGGCTGGTTCGTGACCGGGCTGGCCGCTTGGCCAGCGATGTGAAGAGGCGGGCGCGCCTCCGACGATCGCTCGCGTGCCCCTCAACGCGCTTCGCCTCCTACGCCGCAGGAAGAAGCACCGCTGCCGCTCGTTCTTCGAAGCGTTTCCGCTGAAACGCGCCGCGCCCGTCTGGAACCAGCCCGCTGCGCGCGGCCCACCTCGACGTTTCCTATGAAACTGCGTCTGCGGCCTCCCCAGTTTCATTCCTGGGGGAGGCGACGCCGTCGCGTGAGGGTTCCGCGGAACGCGTGAAGCGGAGTTCGCGACGTTTCAGCGGAAAAGTGTCGGCGGGCTCGAGGCAAGCCGGCTGAAGGTGCGCGCTGCTTCGGACGTTTCAGCGGAACCCTCTTGGGACGGCGTCGCCCTCCCGAGGAATGAAACTGCGGGAGGCCGCGGATGCAGTTTCATAGAAAACGTTGGCGAACCTGCGTGGGCAGCGGTGCGCGGCCGGTGGGAATGGACTGGCGAGCAGAGGTGCGGGCGCTAGCCGGATTGCAGCGCGCGACGGTTGCGGCGCCGGTGTGGTAGCGGCGCCCGGCGCGGCGGTGCGTGGCGTGGAGGCGGGGCGTGGCGCGCAGTGTTTGCGGCGTCCAGCGGGGTCGTGGCGTGCGGTGTGCAGGCGGCAGCGAGCCGGCGGAGCCGGCGTCTACTCTGGGCGGCGGTGAGGTGAGCAAATGAGCTGCGTGCGCCGCTGCGTTCGGTCGTCGGGCCAACGTTGATCGCCTCGCCGAACGAATTCGGCCGATCGGCTGGTTGGACGCGTTGGCCGGGTGCGTTGGCCGGGTGCGTTGGCCGGACGCGTTGCAGGTGATGCGCCTGAGTTCGGCCGCAGGGGAGGCTCGCTGCCGGCGCGGCGAGGCGCATCCGGCGTTGCGAAGGGCATCGCCGGCGTCCCGCCCCGACTCGGCGGGGCGAAGCGCTACACGGAAGTGCTACATGAATTTTTCGAGCGCCCCGCGAAGCTCGTCCATCGACTGGAAGCGCTTCGTCTTGTCCACCGCCATCGCCTTCGTGACGACGTCACTGAGCCCAGGCGGCAGGTTGGGGTTGAGCTCGCCAGCGGGCCGCGCCTTCCCCTGCACGTGCTGATACATCACGGACATGTGATCCCCGCGCGAATACGGCGGCACACCCGTTAGCATCTCGTACAGGATGACGCCCGTCGCATAGATGTCCGCGCGCTCGTCCACCTTCTTGCCGAGAATCTGCTCAGGCGCCATGTACTTCGGCGAGCCGATGACGTAGCCCGTCTTCGTGAGCTGCGTGTCGCCCTCGCGTTGGGCCGCCGCGACACCGAAGTCCACGATCTTCAGCAGCCCTTCCTGGTTGATGAGCACGTTCGCAGGCTTGAGGTCGCGATGCACGATGCCGACCTGGTGCGCCACCGCCATGCCCGTGCAGATGTCGCAGCCGAAGCGGAGTGCGCGACGCAGCTCCATCGGCTTTTCGTTCACGATCTCACCACCGAGCGTGTGCGAGGGGAAGTACTCCATCGAGATGGCGTAGTTCCCCTGGATGAACAGGAAGTCGTAGATGCGGATGACGTTCTTGTGCGTGATCTTGCGCGAGTACCGCAGCTCGTGGACGAAGCGCTTCATCACCTCTTCGTCCTGCGACACGTTCGGGTTCAGGAACTTGAGGATCAGCCGCTCGTCGACGACGGTGTCCTCCATCAGCAGCACCGTACCGAAAGCACCACGGCCAATCCGGTCGATGTACTTGTAGCGGCCCTCGATCACATCCCCCGACTTGAGCTGCGAGATGTCGAGCTTCGCAGCCGCCTCCGCCTGCCGCGCGGCAGCGTTGATGGAGGACTCGGACATGAGCATGGTCCGCTGCTGTTCCGCAGTTGGCCCCGTTGCGGCAGGCTGCGGTGGCCTCATCGTGGCCGCTATCGGAGCGCCCGTGGGCAGCGTGCTCGGCATTGCCCTCGGCAGCGACGCGCCGCTCATGATCCGGTTGTCCAGTTCCGAGAGGGCCTGATGCGCCATGCGCGAAATGGTCTGGTCCTGCGTGTTCGCTTGCGCCTGCAGTTCCGCGCGCACCTGATCCGCACGCCGTTCGTCCGTGAGCTTCGCGACAGCGAGGATCGCCTCCGCGCGCACCTCGCGCTCGGGCCGTGCCAGCAGCGGCAGCAGAAGATCCACGTGCTTCGCGTCCCCGAGCTTGCCAAGGGCGCGCACCACGATGGGCATCGCCTTCGGATTCGCGGTGGTCAGCATCTCGGTGAGACGCGGCAGCGCCTTCTTGCTGCCGATTTCGGCTAGCGCATCGACCGCACGCTCGCTCACCCACCAGTCCGTGTCGCGAGTCGCCTTGATGAGGCTCTCGACGGCCCGCTCGTCCTTCGTCTGATTCAGGATTTCGATGGCGGCGCGACGAACGTCCTCGTCCTTGTCCTGCACCAGCTGCAGAACGGCCTCGATGACCTTCGGCCCGCCGATCTTGCCCAGCGCGTCGGCGGCGCGGCTGCGCACCCACCAGTCGCTGTCTTTCAGCGCGCCGAGGAGGTAACGCACCGAGTTCGCGGTGCCGACCTCGTTCAGCACCTCGACGGCGGCGCGGCGGGCGTATTCGTTTTCATCCTTCAGCACCTCGATGAGGTACTTGATGGTCTCCGGATGATTCGCCTTGATGACGACGTCGATCGCCTTGTTCTGGACGTCGATCTCCGGGTCCTTGAGCAGTGCGGTGACGCGCTCGATGTCGATGGGCCCGTCCATCCGCTGCAACGCGGACAGCGTGGCCGCGCGGATGAGCTTGTTCGGGTCCCGCAGCTGCGACTGCAGCGCCGTCTGCACCTCGCGGGTGTTGAACCGCGCGAGGATGTTGATGATGTGGACGCGGGCGATCGGATCCTTCCCCTGGATGCGGCCCACGAGCTCCGATACGTTGTTCTCGTCCGTGATCTCGCCAATGATGCGGAAGAGCGCGGCTTTCTCGTTCGCCTCCTGGCTGTACGCGACGTTCAGCAGGTCCCGCACGCCGAAACGGTTCTTCTGGGCGTTGATGACGTCGAGGATCGCGGACTTCGAGATCCCGGGCGTGTTGAGCGCCTCAAGCAGCAGGTTCGGCGGAAAATTGCGACTGCTCGTGAGCGCCCAGGAGATGCCGGCGATCACGCGCGGGCTGCCTTCCACGAGCCCGGTGACGAACTGCGGGAACGTCTTGGGGCTCACGAGCGCCGTGAGCACCTCCACGAAGGCGACTGTCGCGTTCTTGTCGGCCTCGGGCAGTGCCCCGAAGACGGCTTCGATCGCGGCGGACCCGAGGTCCTTGAGCTTGGCGACGGCCTTCTGGGTGGCGGGGTCGGCCGGATTCGTTGTCGACCGGATCTCCGTGACCAGGCGGTCCGCGCGCAGGTTCGAGAAAAAGCTCATTCAGCTTTCCGTTGGGCCTTCCCGATGGGGCTGCGTGCGAAAACGCGGGCCCCGCGCGCCCTCCCGTTTCGAAGAGGCGGCCGCGCCTGCCCATACGCGGGCGTGGCGTCGTTCGCGTGTGGCAAGACCAGGTTGATCGTTCTTCCGGCCCTGAAGCAAGAACAGAGCCGGCGGCGAATTATGCCACAGCGTGCGGCCCGGCTTGTGACCACCGGTCGCAGCGCAGGCGGCAGCGCGCCCGCCGTTTCCGACGAGCGGGCGAGTGCCCGAGGCACTACAATCGCGCGCCCGTCTGCCCGTTCATCTGAACCCCGGAACGTCGAATGCCTGAGGATGCCCGCACCGCCGCCGTCAAAGCGGCTCTCGAAAATTACCCGGACCCGTACCTGGGCGAGACGCTCGGCGCCACGCAGGCAGTGCGCGGAGTGGAGCCGCACGAGGGCGGCTATCGCGCGCAGATCGCGCTGGGATTCCCGGTGGGCGGCCCCGGCGGGAAGGGTTATGCGGGCGAGCTTGAGGCCGGCCTGCGCGACCACCTGCGCGCTGCCGGAATCGATACACCGCTCAAGATAGAACTGGTCTCGGATATCCGCGCCCATTCGGTGCAAAAACAGCTGAAACCTCTGGCCGGCATCAAGAATATCGTAGCCGTCGCCTCCGGAAAGGGTGGAGTCGGCAAATCCACGGTCGCGGTCAATCTTGCGCTCGCGTGGGCCGTGCAGGGCGCGCGCGTCGGCATCCTGGACGCGGACATCTACGGCCCGAGCCAGCCCCTCATGCTGGGCCTCGAAGGCCAGCGGCCCGGCTCGCCGGACGGCAAACACCTCACGCCGCTGTCGGCTCACGGCATCGCCGCCATGTCGATCGGGTTTCTCGTGGACGCCGAGCAGCCGATGGTGTGGCGCGGCCCGATGGTCACGCAGGCGCTCACGCAGCTCCTTTCGGAGACACAGTGGGGCGAGCTCGACTACCTCGTCGTGGACATGCCGCCGGGAACTGGGGACATTCAGCTGACGCTTGCACAACGAGTACCTGTCTCCGGCGCCGTCATCGTTACCACGCCGCAGGACATCGCCCTCGCGGACGCGCGCAAGGGACTCAAGATGTTCGAAAAGGTCTCCGTGCCCGTGCTCGGCATCGTCGAGAACATGAGCCTGCACGTCTGCTCGAACTGCGGACACGTGGAGCACATTTTCGGCGCCGGCGGCGGCCAGCGCATGGCGGAACAGTACGGCGTCACGCTGCTCGGCGAGTTGCCGCTCGACGCGAAGATCCGCGAGGAAGCGGACGGCGGCCATCCCACGGTGATCGCCGCTCCCGAGTCCGGGCGCGCGAAGGCGTATTTCGACACCGCTCGTCGCACGGCGGGCGCGCTCGCGCGTCGTTCCCGGGATCGCAGCAGCCTGTTCCCGAAGATCGTCATCGAAGAAAGTTGAAGCGGCCTCGCGCCGCATGCGCCGGCTTCCCTGCGGCCGCACGCCGCGGGGGCGCCTGTCTGAAAGCATCAGGGGTCTGAAACAGATGAGCATCAAGTCCGACCATTGGATCCGGCGCATGGCGCAGGAGCACCGCATGATCGAGCCCTTCGCCGCCGAGCAGGTGCGCCACTCGGACGGCGAGAAGATCGTGTCGTACGGCACGTCGAGCTACGGCTACGACGTGCGTTGCGCGAACGAGTTCAAGATCTTCACGAACATCAACTCGACGATCGTGGATCCGAAGAAGTTCGACGCCAAGAGCTTCGTGGATTTCGTCGGCGACGTTTGCATCATCCCGCCGAATTCCTTCGCGCTTGCGCGTACGGTGGAGTACTTCCGCATTCCGCGCAGCACGCTCGTCGTGTGCCTGGGAAAGAGCACCTACGCCCGGTGCGGCATCATCGTGAACGTCACGCCGCTGGAGCCCGAGTGGGAAGGGCACGTCACGCTCGAATTCTCGAACACGACGCCGCTGCCCGCGAAGATCTACGCGAACGAGGGCGTCGCGCAGATGCTGTTCTTCGAGTCCGACGAGGTGTGTGCGACCTCCTACCGCGATCGCGGCGGGAAGTACCAGGGGCAGACTGGCGTCACGTTGCCGAAGACCTGAGGCTCGAGGGCCGAGGAAGGAACCGGCGCGGCTGGGGCGCTACGTCGCGATCTCGTCGTACCCGCGGTTCAGGAACTGGATGAGGCAGAACCCGTGTCCGAACGGGTCTGCGAACGTGGCGATGTGTCCCCACGTATGCGTCCGCATCGGGGCTTCGGGCGTTGCGCCCGCCGCCTGCGCCCGGGCGCAGGCCGTGTGTATCTCAGGAACGACGAAGTCCAGGTGCACCGGCGTCCAATGGCGCGAGTAATTCCGCGCGCTGCCCGGCGCGTGGCAGGACATGCTCCCCGACGGCTTTTCGAGCAGGTAGAGCGCGCTCGACGCGCCGAGCAACTCCACACCGGAGGCACCGAAACGGCGACCCACCGTGAGGTTCAGCGCGCGACAGTAGAAGTCGGTCGCGACGGTGAGGTCGTCGACGTCGATGTTCGCCAGCAGCTCCATGGCTCATCCCGAAGACTGGTCGAGGACGCCATTGTGCAGGAGTCGGGGAGTGAACGGGTGTTCGTCCGGGATGAAAAACGCGGGGTATCGTCGTTTCAGCCGCGGTTGACGGAGCGAACGGACAACTGCAGCTCCCGCTTGCCTTTCCGGATCTGCTCCGCTCGCACCGGCAGATAGCCAAGGCTGGGGGCGATCCACAGACGGGTGAGCCGCGAGGCACCCTGGCGCTGGCTGGTGTAGACGACGGTGTCCAGCTTGCCGATCGGCGTATCGAGCGTGGCATTGCCCTCGCGCGTGTACTGGTACTCCTTGACCTCGTCCTTGTCGATGAGGTGGAAGGACTTCGGCGACTCGCCCGCCGCAAGCGCGCACATCAGTGCGATCTGCACCGAAAGGCTGTCCTGCACGCCGGGCTTGAGCGGCTGGTCCACCGGCTTGTCTTCGGCGATGCCGGTGACGCGGTTCTTCTCCCAGTCGAATTTCAGCGAGACGTCCCGGCTGGTGTCATCGGAGCCGTCGTCGGCCACGTACGTCGACGGTCGCACCTGGCCGTTCACGATCGAGAAATCGCTTGTCTGCGTAATGGCGTCCGGAAGCGCCAGGCGGAAGATTCCGCGCGCAACGTTGGTCGACGTGTAGGTGTATTCGTTGGGGCCTTTGCGCACGAGTTGCAGCGTGGAAGTGCCAGCGCCCATCCCGCGCCACTGGACGTCGAACGTCACCTGGAATGGTTGCGGGCAGGCGGCGGCCGAGGGCGCCGAATCCGCGGCACGCGCGGCGCTGAAGGCAGCTGCGGCGAGCGCCATTACGGCGACAGAGAGCGCGAGGAAAGTCGCGCGAGTCGCCGCGATTGGCCGAGGCGTTCTGGAGCTGGATCGTGCGCGCGTTTGTCGTGCCATTCAGTCCTGCGCCTCTCCGAAGTGCTCGATGACGGGCGCGTCGAGCGGCCGGCCATCGAGCCAGCCTTTTCCGTCGCGCCAGAGGAGCCGGCCGTCCGCCAGCCACCCGAGAACCTTGGGAAGGATCACGTGCTCGGTGGTGAGCACCCGCCTGGCAAGCTCATGTTCGTTTTCTGCAGGCCGCACGGCAATCCTCGATTGCAGAACGACCGGCCCACCGTCGAGTTCCGCCGTGGCGAAATGGACGCTGGCCCCGTGCTCCCTGTCCGCCGCGGCGAGCACGCGCGTGTGCGTGTTCAGCCCGCGATATTTGGGCAGCAGGGCCGGATGGATGTTGATGACGCGACCCGCGTAGCGTTCCACGAAGTCGGGCGACAGCACGCGCATGAAGCCCGCGAGCACGATGACGTCCGCGCCGTGCGCATCGATCCGCTCGCTGAGCGCGCGTTCGAAGGCCGCGCGATCGGGAAACGTGTCCCGCGGTACGACTGAAGTCTCGATCCCCAGATTCTTCGCGATGGCGAGCCCGCCAGCATCCGCCCGGTCCGACACGACGACGGCGACGCGCGCGTTGATCCGCTCCTCGCGGCACGCGCGGGCGACGGCCTCCATGTTGGATCCGCGGCCCGAGATCAGGATGGCGAGCCGCAAAGGCGCGCGCCCGTTCACTCGTGAATGACGACGCCGGCCGTGCCCCGGCGCACTTCGCCGATGAGGCTGGCCTTCTCGCCGCGATCCAGCAGCAGGCGAATGGCTTCGTCCGCGTGATCCGGCGGAACGATGGCGACCATGCCGATGCCGCAGTTGAACGTGCGATACATCTCCGCGTTATCGACGCGCGCCGTCGTGCGCAGCCAGTCGAACAGCGGATCCCGATGCCAGCTCGTCCGTTCGAGCGCGACCTCGAGGCCGTCCGGCAGCACGCGCGGAATGTTGTCCGTGAGGCCGCCGCCGGTGATGTGCGCGAAGCCGCGCACCGGCACCTTCTTCGCAAGCTCCAGCAAAGGCTTGACGTAGATGCGCGTGGGGGCGAGCAGGCGGTCGTACAGAGGTTTGCCCTCCAGCATCGTCTTTTCGTTCGCGCCGGCGAGAGTGACGAGCTTGCGGATGAGCGAGTACCCGTTCGAGTGCGCACCGGAGGAGGCAAGGCCGATGACTGCATCCCCGGGCTGGATGCGCGTGCCGTCGATGATGCCGTCCTTCTCCACGACGCCGACGCAGAAGCCGGCGAGGTCGTAGTCTTCGCCGTGATACATGCCGGGCATCTCGGCCGTCGCGCCGCCGACGAGCGCCGCTCCCGCCTGCGAGCAACCTTCCGCGATCCCGCGGATCACCGCCTCGGCCACATCCACTCGCAGCTTGCCGGTGGCGTAGTAGTCCAGGAAGAAGAGTGGCTCGGCTCCCTGCACGACCACGTCGTTGGCGCACATGGCGACGAGATCGATGCCGATGGTGTCGTGCCGGCCCGTGTCGATGGCGAGGCGCAGCTTCGTGCCCACGCCGTCCGTTCCGGACACCAGGACCGGGCGCTTGTAGCCCGCGGGAAGCTCGACGAGCGCGCCGAAGCCGCCGATGCCGGCGAGAACCTCCGGCCTCTGCGTGCGTTTGACGACCGGCTTGATTCGATCCACCAGCGCGTCACCCGCGTCGATATCGACGCCGGCGTCGCGGTACGTGATCCCAGAAGGCTTGTTCATGTGTCGCGGAATGCAGACCTGTGACGGAAGGGGGCGGTGCCTGGGGTCCCTCGGGTCGGAGGGGGTGGCCGGCGTGTGGTATTGTACAGGCCGCTGCTCGGCGCAGGGTCCGCGCCTTGAGCTTCAATGAAATCGAAGATGTCCCAACGCGCCAGCCTTCCATCGCCGTCGCCAGACCTTCGCCGCGAGCATAAAGGCTCCCTGCGGGCGTTCGGCACCTGCCTCATGTCGCTAATGGTGCTGGCCCTGTCGTTTGTGGCGGAGCCCGCGTGGGCGCTGCGCGCCGTCCGGGTCTACGAGGTGGATATCCGGGGCGAGGCTTCGGGTCCCGCCGTGCAGGAGGCGATGCGTCGCGTGCTCGTGCGGGCCACGGGGCATCGCGATGCCGGAACGGATCCGGCGTTCGGCACGCTCGTGGCGGATGCCGCGCGTTATGTGCAGAGCTCTCGCAAAGCGGCCAACGGCTCCACGGTTGTGGTGTTCGACGGCGCTGCGATCGAGGAGGCCATTGCAGGTGTGGGGCGCACGGTGTGGGAGCGCGAGCGTCCCTTCACGCTCGTTGTGTTCCATCCTCCGCTGACTGCGCAGGCGCTCGATGCCGCCCGTGCCGAGCTGGACAGGGCGGCGGAGGCGCGAGGGCTGCCCATCAATCTGGCTCCCGTTCCGGTGGTGGACTCCACTGGTGTGGATCTGCCGCGTGAGGTCGTGCTGCAGGGAGCGCAGCGAGTCGGCGGCGATGCCGTGCTCATCGCGCGAAGCGACAATCCTTCGGTCACGGGTATCTGGCAGTGGACGCTGCAGACCCAGTTTGGGAGTGAGTCCTGGACGGGTGCGCTGGATGCGGGCGTGAATGGCGCGGTGGACGCGCTGACGCGCGCGCAGGAAGCGTCTGCGGGGATCGCGGAGCTTGAAGCGCTCGTGCAGGTTTCTGGCGTTTCCACGCTGAATGACTACGCAGCTGTCGGGAGGCTGCTCGAGAGCATCCCGGGCCAGAAGCGTGTCAGCCTCGCGGAGACGAACGGCACCACGGCGACATTCAGTGTGCTGGTGCGCGGCGGGGCGGACACGGTCGATCGCGCGCTCGGCAACTCGCCACGCCTTACGCGCGGGGGTTCCGCGAACGGTCAGCTGCTCTACACCTACCGGCCCTAGCGGTCGGCGTTCCGGTGCGACACCTTCCGAATCTCATTTGTCTTCTGCGCATCGCCTTGGTGTGGCCGGTCACCGCCGCGCTGTGGGACGGTGAATATTCGCTGGCGCTCGGCCTCTTCGTCGTCGCCGCGATCTCGGATGGGCTCGATGGCTATCTCGCCAAGCGCTTCGGCTGGACGTCGCAGCTCGGCAAGGTGCTCGATCCGGTTGCGGACAAGCTGCTGCTCGTCACTGTGTTTATCTCTGCGGCGTGGCTGAACCTCGTTCCATGGTGGGTTTCCGCTGCGGCGATCGCGCGCGATGTGATGATCGCGCTCGGCGCCCTGATCTTTCGCCTGTGGTTCGGTCCGCTCAAAGGGCGGCCGACGGTCATCAGCAAGTTCAACACGCTCTTTCAGCTCGGGTACCTGTGTGCGGTGATGCTCGTTGCAGCGGTGGGCGGAGTTCTCCCGCAGGACATGGTGGATGCTCTCGCGTACGTCATGTTCGCCACCACCGTGGCCTCCGGCGTGGATTACCTGTACCAGTTCACCAAGCGTGCGTGGGACCTGCCGCCAGGCCCCATTCGTCCGGCTGCCGCCCCCGCCAGCCACGCGGGGAGGCGGTAGCCCTCCAGCGAAATGCGCCAGCTTCCACTTGGCGTTCGGATTCCCGACCGTGCCGTGTTCGGCACGTATCTGCCCGCGCGGAACGTGCAGGCGGTCGATCATCTGCTTCTGCTAGCTGACGGACATCGCGTCGAGACCACCTGGGTATGCGGACCGCCGGGCACGGGGAAGACGCACATCCTCCAGGCGACGTGCGTGCAGGCGAGCGCCCGATCGCAGGCGGGGTACTTCCCGCTGGGCGAGCTGAAGGCGATGGGCGTTGGAGTGCTCGAAGACCTTCCGCAGCTGGACTGCCTATGCCTGGACGACGTGGATGCTGTCACTGGCGATCGCGAGTGGGAGCGAGCGTTGTTCGGCGTGCTGCGGGAGATGCAGGAGCGCGGCGCGCGGCTCGTGATGTCCGCGGAGATTCCGCCTGCGCTGGTGCCGTGGTCTCTGCCCGACCTGGGCTCGCGGTGTGCGGCGAGCGCTGTGTTTCAGCTGCGCTTGCTCAGCGAGGAAGAGCAGCAGGAGGCGCTGAAGCTTCACGCCCGGATCCGGGGTGTGGAGTTGCCGGACGACACGGCTCGCTGGTTGCAGCGGCGCTTCCCGCGGGACATGCGCACGCTTTACGAACTGCTGGATACTTTGGACGAGGCCTCGCTAGTCGCGCAGCGGCGGCTCACTGTGCCGTTCATCCGGTCCGTGCTGAAAGAACGGGCCGGCCCGCCGCAAGAGAACGAGCCCGCGGCCTGAGAGCGGCGCGCGGGCTCGCGTGCGTTACGGCGGTCCTTCGAGTCTCACCGCAAGCGAAGCGACGCGCCGGCCGAGGGCGTGGGCGAGGGCTCGCTCATCCTCGCTGAGTGTCGGCGAGTCGTTTGCGCCAGCGACGTGTGAGGCGCCATACGGCGTTCCACCCGTGCGAGTGACGTTCACGCTGCGTTCTGTGTAGGGAAGCCCCACGATGTACATGCCGTGATGAAGCAACGGCAGCATCATCGACAGCAGCGTGCTCTCCTGCCCGCCGTGCATGCTTTGCGTGGACGTGAATACGCCTGCCGGTTTCCCCGACAGCGCGCCTGAGACCCAGAGCGCGGAGGTGCTATCCAGGAAGTACTTGAGCGGCGCGGCCATGTTCCCGAAGCGCGTGGGACTCCCCAGCACCAGTCCCGCAGCGGTGCGGAGGTCTTCGAGCGTTGCGTACGGTGCTCCGGTGGGAGGCACCAGCCGGGCGGGACCCTCGCTCTCAGCGAGTACGGGCGGCACCGTCCGCAGCTTCGCCGCCGCCCCGTGCACGCTCTCAACTCCACGACACACGTGGCGTGCGAGCTCCGCCGTTGAGCCGTTGCGCGAGTAATAGAGGACCAGAATCTCCGGCATGCAATACACCTCGACTGCGGCACTGAGCGGCCGCAGGCGCGACACTAGCTGGTCCGCCTCGCACACGTCGAGCGCTGCGCGCACCAGCGCGAGGGTTTCAGCGGGCGTCGATGCGAGCAATGAGAACTGCATTGCTACCCCCGAACGCGAATGAGTTGGACATGAAGGTGTGCGCCCGGACGACCTCGCGAGGCACGAGCGCGACGTGGTTGAGGTCACACTGAGGGTCCGGTAGCTGCAGATGCAGGGTTGCGGGAAGGAACCCCGCACGCAGTGCCGCCAGGCTGGCGACGAACTCCAGAGCGCCGGCCGCGCCGAGGAGGTGACCGTGCGCGGACTTCGTCGAGCTCGTTGCGAGGATCGATGCGTGCACTCCGAAGGCATCGCGAATGGCACGCGACTCGGTCAGGTCCCCGATGCGGGTGCCAGTGCCGTGCGCGTTGATGTAGGAGATATCGGCAGGGGAGACGCAAGCGTCCTCCAGCGCAGAGAGCATCGCGGCCGTTTGACCTTCCGACGAAGGGATACAGATGTGCGAGGAGTCCGCCGTGCTGCCATAGCCTAAGAGCTCGCAGAGCACGGGTGCGCCGCGTTCGGCGGCAGCGGCGAGGCGTTCGAGAACGACGATCGCGGCGCCTTCGCCCAACACGAGTCCGGAGCGGTCCTGCGCGAACGGCTTGCACGCTTCTCCCGCCGCTTTCGGATCCACCGATGCCAGGATGCGCATCGCCTGCCACGCGCGGAGTACTCCGGTGGTGACGCAGGCTTCGCTGCCGCCGGCTAGCGCGCATTCGATGCGCCCGTCCCGTATCGCATGGAACGCTTCCCCGATGGCGACGGCGGACGACGCACAGGCGACCGAGAACGTGTAGTTCGGTCCGTGCAAGCCGTGCCGGATGGAAAGATGCGCGGCAGGCGCGTTGCTCATGGCGCAGAGAACGGCGAGCGGTTTGGGCGCAGTGCCGTACAGCAAGATGTCCCGATAGGCTTCTTCGGCGGAGTACGCCCCTCCCATCGCGGTGCCCAGATACACGGCGGCTCGATGTCCGTGCGGGTGCGAGAGAAGCAGCCCGCTCTGCGAGAGCGCCTCTTCCGCAGCGTGCACGGCGTAGCGTGTGACGGGATCGAAGAGCGCGCGATCCGCTGCGGACATCTCCGCGTAGGCGCGCTCAAGGAGCGGGAAGCCGGCGACGGCGGGCGGTGTGGTTGGCTCCGTTGCGACCAGGCGCACGCCGGAGCGGGCTGCGCGAAGCGACTCCGTGAGCTCCTGCACCGAGTTGCCGAGCGCGCTGACGGCGCCACATCCAGTGACTGCGACTCTATGCCTCATGGCAGAGCTCCTCCTGACCGAGGAGCCGGTCCACACACGCCGCGAGATCCCGCAGCGATCGCATGTTCGCAATGTCCGCGGGCCCGATCTTGATCCCGTAGTGACCTTCGATGGCGAACACGAGGTCCAGGGTGGCCAGCGAGTCGACCCCTGCGTCTTGCAGCGTGGTCGTCTCGTTGAGTTGCCGATGTCGCAGGTTCAGTGTCGAGAGCGCGATGCTTCGCACGGTTTCCAGAGATAGCGGAGTCATTTCGTCTTCCTTGATGTGAGATCCTTGATGAACTACTTCACGAGCAGCTCGAGCTCCGGCAGCTCCTGAAGCAGGTGGGGAGAGGCCGCGCACTTGTCTCGCAGCAAGCGCATCGGCGCGTCTTCTTCGAGTCGCCCGGGCGGCGTCACGGCGGTGGACACTCGCGGGAACTGCTCCCAGTTCAGCCAGTGCTCCGGCCCGCGCCGGAGCTCCCGTTCGAAGCAGGCGAAGAGGGCTCGGGTGAGCATGAAGATGGACTGGGGCTCGTCAAAGCCGACGAAGCGGCGCGGATCGATCGGCCTTCCGAGCGTGACCCGCACGCCGAGCTGGTTCATCGGCGACGCGAAGACGGGGACCACCCAGGCGTCCGTGCGCAACGCGAAGAATGCCGTGCCGGCGGCCACGCGCAGCATCCTTCCGAAGAAAGGGACGGCCAGCGTGTGCGCGATGTCATCGAAGGCGTCGGGCATCATGACGAGCCACTCGCGTCTCTCGAGGGCTCGCATTGCTGCGACCACGCCAGTGAAGCCGCCGAGCAGCGTGTTCGTATCCACGCCGCAGCGTTCGAACAGCACGTTGAGGCGGGACGGCGTCAGTGCCGCGTCGTAGAAGAGGTTGATCGGCTTCTTCGGCCCGAGCTGATTGACCGCTGCCACATAGCCCACCGGCGCCGCGCCGTAGTGAGGCGCCGCGAGGACGACCGGCCGTGCGGTGTTCAGCATCGGGGCTGCGAAAACGGCTCCTTCGAAGAACGCGCGTTCGTGGAGGAAGCGCTTCAGCTCCGCGCGCGTGAGACCGAGCGCGTAACGCAGCAACAGCCTGCAACGCCACCTCGATTCGAGCACCGATCGCGCGAAGTAGGGACCGCTCGGCGCGTCCCGCAGATCGCGGAGCGCGCGGCATGCTCGCTTGCCTGGATGGAAGCGTTCCGGAATCAGCGAGGAAAGATTGACGGAAAGCGATCCCGTCGCCGCGTATGCAGCGGCAGCGAGCGCAGCCTGCAGGCTCATGGTGACATCCTTCTGCGGGAGACGAATTGGCGAAAGATCGGCGCGAACTCGGGCGTATGCGGGATGCGTCCGTGCGCAGCCTTTGCAAAGAGGACGAGCTCGCTGCTGACGCCAGCGCGGCTCAGTTCGCTGTGCAGGCGCTGGGAGAGGTGGGCGGGCGCTTGTTGGTCGCCGCGGCTTGCGAGAATGAGCACCTCCCCGCGGAAGGCGCGAAGCGCAGCGAACGAGTCGACAGCCGCTAGCTGCGGTTCGACGTTCAGCCGGACGAGCGGCCTCGCGTACCAGGGAACCCGGCTGCGCGCCCAGCTTTCGACGTTACCGGCGGTGGCTTCGAGAATCAGCGCTTCGACGGGACGATCGCGTGCGACCTGCGCAGCGACGATTCCTCCCAGCGAGAAGCCGTAGAGCACGCGCTTCTTGCCGCGCGATGTCTCCAACGACGCCGCGTAGTCATACACGGCGAGCGCCGTTTCCAGTATCACGGCAGGCGTGGGATTGCCGGTGCTGTCGCCATAGCCGGGATAGTCGAAGAGCAGGACGTCGGCATCGCGAGCGAGGACTTCCAACGCCTCGCCGCCATCGATGGACCGATGGAAGTCGTTGCCACCGAAGAACACGATGACCGCCTGACTCTGCGGGTGATGCGCGTGCGTGATCCCGATGAGCCGATCCGCGCGATGGATGATGAGGTCCTGCACCGCATAGCCCCGCGCGATGGCGGCCGAGCGCGGCCCACGGTCCGGCGACATGAAGCGGGACAGCCCCACATCCACGCTGACGCAGCCGCAAGCCATCACGCAGATGCCCGAGAGCGCGAGAGCTAGCCGGACAACGCGCGAGAGTGTTTGCCTAATGATCATGTGCAGCCCACTCACGGCAGCGACGTCCCGATCAGGATCTTCTGGCGCTCGATCACTGCCGCCAGCGCGGCCGTGGTCCGCTCGCGATCGCAGAAGCGCGACTGCAGCTGCATGCGAAGGAGGCACTCGATGTCCTTCATCTCTTCTCGCGCCTGCAGCCAAAGCATTCGCTCCGACTTCAGCGCCAGCTGCTTGCGGGCCAGCCAGTCCGCCGGCGGGTTGGCGAGATCCGAGATGAGATGAACCAGCAGCCGGCCCACGAGCCCTCCGAGCGAGACGAGCTGCCCCTGAACGTCGAAAGCATCGGCGTACTGGATCTCGACGAGCCGGAATCCCCAGCGCCGCGACGTGCAGCACAACGCGAACACACGTGGCCGGTGCCTCAACACCAGGAGGGCCTCGAGCGTGGAGAAGGCGTGCGGCTGATCCAGGCACGGCACCATGACGCAAGTGGACGTGATGCACGGAAGCTGATCCGGGAACGAAATCACCGACGTTGGCAGCTCAGGCTGCCCGGAGAACGCGTGTGAGATCTCAGCGGCCGAGCGCAGGCAATCCTCGAAGGGCCAGGAAACAGAGGCCGTGATCGGACCGCGCGTGATGATGCACGGGCGCATGAGTCCAAACGTTCTGGCGAACGCAAGAGCACCCGCCGTGGTCGGCGAGATCACGAGCACGTTCGTCGGTACGGTGGCGAGCTTCAGCAGCGAGCGCCGGACCGAGAAGGGCCGTGCAATGCGAGTGGCGAGCGAGCTCATCATGTGGACGAAATCCTCCCGATGCGATGAATGGATCGAGCGAGCACGAATGAGAGCGAGACGGCCATGACGAGCAGCAGGGCCAGCAGGGCGAACTCACCCACCGCCGGCCACGAGGCTTCACCCGCCGCCCATTTCTCCGCAGTGGCGCCGAGGCTCTTGCCTATCCCGGCCCCGAGAACGAGCAGCAGGTACGCGAAGTACGCGAACGCAATGGCGGTGAATGCACCGAGGAGCAGCAGGGGCTTGGTCCCCGGCAGGCTCGCGCCAGGCACGCGCCGAATGACACTCCACACCTGCTGTGCCGAATCCCGAATGCGGCCGTGCAGATTCGGCGCACCAGCCAGATCCGTGAGGAGCCAGTACCCGTCGTACTTGAGAACTGGATTGAGCGTGTGAAGCATGAGGAAGAAGGTCCACGCGATGGCTTCACGAATCGTGGGCGACTGGGTGGCGAGGTACGCCGCGCCGAGCCCCAGGGTGTAGATGCACTGGAGGTACACGCCACCCGCATCCACAGCTGCACGCTGCAGCCGGGGCAACGTCCATGCGCCGTTCACGTCCGCATAGAACACGGGCATGCACCAGTACAGGCCGACGCCGATACCTCCATGCACAGCGCCGAAGCGGGCGCACGCCGCTAGATGTCCCAACTCGTGCACGAAAACGCCCAGCAGAGTGAGCGCAACGGCACACATCACTTCCGTTCCAGAGAGCCCCTCCGCAACGCCACGCTCCGAGCCAGCAGCGATCGCAATCTGGACAACCGCCAGCATCACGATCGCCAGAATCGCCACCTTCGACGTAAACAGCTTCGACAAGAGCGCCAGCGGCACCCGCAAAGCAGCGGCTCCGACGAGCCGCGCGCGAAATCGAATAGGGCACTGCGCCGTCTGCGCGCCGTCGTGAAAACACACCGAGAGCATCTGCTCAGCAATCACACGGTTGACGACGTCCGCGGACACCGAAGCGCCGAGCCGTCCTGACACGCGCTGCGCGAGCGCCTCCGGAGTGGAAGGCACGCGGGCCTCCTGCAGCACAGCCGCCACCACTTCACCGACGACGAAATGCCTTTCGCCGACGGCGACGATGAAGCGGTTCCGGCCTTCGCCGTCGTCGAAGGGAAGAACCCGAACGTCGGCGCGCAGTGTGGGTGTCATGGCGTAGCTCATGCGGGTGGGGGAGGGGCTTGCCCCCGCGGGACGCGGAGGCAAGCCGGAGGCTTCAGTATTCGATGGTGCAGGAGCACTTCCAGTCCTCGACCGGATGGGTCGGGACGTGGAGCACCTGCATCTCGAAGCGCGCTTCGAGCTCGGCGATGGAGAGCGAGTCTTGTTCCGGAATCGAACGATCGGGCGTGTTCATGAATAAACTCCTTCCTTGAGATGTGTTGCGGTCCGCTGCGCGAGGCACCGGCCTCGCGAGCGGAGCAAAGTGTGAAGGAGCGCCTCCGCCACGGCTGCCTGCAAATCGATGGTGAACGTGCAGAAATGCCTGCGCTGCGGCGAGAAGGTGGCGAGATGGTTTAGGATGGCGCCGCGGAGCAGGGCAGGGTGGTTGACGTGATTTGCAAGAAGTGCCTGGTGAGCGGTCGCGTGCAGGGTGTGTTCTATCGCGCCAGCGCCGCGCAGCGCGCGCGGGAGCTCGGCGTCGTCGGGCATGCGAAGAACCTGCCGGATGGTCGCGTCGAAGTGCTCGCATGCGGCGAGGCGGACGCGGTTCACGAGCTCGTCGAATGGCTCTGGATCGGCTCGTCCGCGTCAACGGTCACGGCGGTCGAGGTGACGGACGTCCCGGTGGACCCGAACGCGCCACCGACTTCATTCCACACTCGCTGAGCATCGCGAGTACGCGCGCATGAGCTCTTATCACGGCAGCGTTAACTACGACGTCAATGGAGGCGCCTACGCGCAGGCACGCCGCGCGGATCCGCGCATCGCCGCGCAGCTTCATGCGGCGCTCGGTCGCGCGCGCACCGTGCTCAATGTCGGCGCTGGCGCGGGGAACTACGAGCCGGCGGACAGGTATGTCATCGCCATCGAACCATCAGCGGCGATGAGGGCACAGCGCCCGCCGCATCTCCCGCCCGCCATCGATGCAACCGCCGAGCGCATCCCGCTGAGCGACCAGTCCGTCGATGCAGCGATGGCGACGGTCACCGTGCACCAGTGGTCCGACATCAGGCAGGGATTGCGCGAGATGCGCAGGGTCACGCGCGGCCCCATCGTGATTCTCGCTTTCGATCCGGATCGGCTCGATCGCTTCTGGCTGTACCACTACGCGCCCGAGCTTCTCGCGGTGGAGCGACGGCGGGATCCGCCGATCGACACCATCTGCCAGGCGCTGGGCGGCAGGAACGAGATCCGTTACGTCGCCGTTCCCATCGACTGCACGGACGGATTTTCCGAAGCCTACTACGCAAGGCCCGAGCGCTTTCTCGATCCGAGCGTCCGCCGCACACAATCCGCGTGGAGCTTCGTGGACCCCGAAGTTCACGAACGATTCGTCGAGACGTTGAGCAACGATCTCGCGTCGGGCGAATGGGACAGGCGCTTCGGCAACTGGCGCAGGTTCCCTCAGTTCGACGGGTCCCTGTGCCTCATCGTGAACACGCCCGCGCCCTGAGCGGGAGAAGGACTTTCAGCGAATGGGCCTGAGAACGGGCTGCCCGGCGGAAAGCCCGAGATCGTCCGCGCCGTTGTACTGGGTCCACCGGTTGATCACGAGGTCCGAGTACGTGCGCCGGCCGAGGCTCCCGTTGTAACGAGCGAGCGCCCGGGCGACGTTGTTTCGTTCCTTCTTGAGGTAGAACCGCAGGATCGCGCAGCCCATGCGAATGTTCTGCGGAATCCGGATGAGCTCATGCCGCTTCATGCCGAGCTCCTCCGGCCAGAACGGCATCACCTGCATGAGCCCGACCGCGCCCGCCGACGAGACGGCGTAGCGATCGAACCGGCTTTCCACATGGATCACCGCCATCACAAGCCCGGGCGGCAGCCGCAACTCCCCGGGACGCTGCGACTCGCAGAACACTTCCTTGAGGATGAGCATCCGCTCTTCGCGATCCGGCACGAGCTTGCGCAGCCGCGGCTCCATCATCTTGTACCAGACTTCGGATTCGAAGCGGTCCTCGAAGCACTCCGCCTGTTCGATCGCCGCCTGCACGATCGCGCGCAGCTCCGGATCCTTCTGCTGATCCGCGAAAGCCGTGCCCGCTACGCCGAGCGAACAAAGCCCCAGCGCCGCAACCGCCCAGGCGTGGCGAAGGTGCTCGCGAAGTGTGCTGGATCTTGCGAGTGACTTTCCGCGGCCCGGGCGCACGGCGCTACTTCTGGAATGCAGCCAGCTTCGACCGGACGAACCCGACGGCATCCGAGAGCGGGAATTCGGTGCTTTCGGTGTCCCGACGCCCGCGATACTCAAGCTTGCCAGCTTCGACGCCGCGCTCGCCGACGACCACGCGGTGAGGAATGCCCAGCAGCTCCGCATCCGCGAATTTGACGCCGGGACGGGCGTCGCGGTCGTCGTAGAGGACTTCCACGCCCGCAACCTGGAGCTCGTCGTAAAGCTGTTCGGCAACCTGTCGTACACGTTCGGACTTCTGCGCACCGATGGGAACGAGCACCACCTGGAAAGGCGCTATGGGCTCCGGCCAGATGATTCCGCGCTCATCGTGGTTCTGCTCGATGGCCGCCGCAACGATGCGCGTCACACCGATGCCATAGCACCCCATGTACGGCACCACGGCTTTTCCGGATTCGTCCAGGACCGTGGCCTTCATCGACTCCGAGTACAGCTTTCCGAGCTGGAAGATGTGCCCGACCTCGATTCCGCGGACGATCTTCAGTCGGCCCTTGCCGGTGGGGCTCGGGTCGCCTTCGACGACGTTGCGCAGGTCCGCGACGTGCGCGGGTTCCGGCAGGTCGCGGCCCCAGTTCACGCCGACGTAGTGGACCGCGTCCTCATTCGCGCCGACGCCGAAGTCGCTCAGCTCGGCAACGGAGTGGTCCGCGATGAAAGTGACGGTGTCCGCGCCCGCGGGCGCCTTGCCGGAGAGGAATGGCCCCAGCGATCCGAACCCTGCCCCGAATACCGTGCGCACCTGGTCCGCGCTTGCCTGCCGCAGCGGCAGTTTCACCTGCGGGAGCTTGCTCGCCTTCACTTCGTTGAGCTGATGATCCCCACGCACGAGGAACGCCACGAGGCCGCCTTCCTTGCCTTCGTACACGAGCGTCTTCACGGTTTTCTCGGCGGGGACCGAGAGGAATTTGCACAGATCCTCGATCGTCTTCACGCCCGGCGTGTCGACGCGCTTCAGCTCTTCCTTCGGCGCGGGACGCGGCGCGCCGGAGGGCACGGTCTCGGCGGTCTCGATGTTTGCGGCGTAGTCATCGCCATCCGAGTAGGCGATGGCGTCTTCGCCGGACTCCGCGAGCACCTGGAATTCGCGCGAGGTCTTGCCGCCGATGGCGCCCGAATCCGCCTGCACCGAGCGGAAGTTCAGGCCCATGCGCGTGAACATGCGCGAGTACGCGACGTGCATCGCGTTGTACGTTTCGCGCAGGGACGCTTCGTCCATGTGGAACGAGTAGGCGTCCTTCATGAGGAATTCGCGCGAGCGCATGACGCCGAAGCGGGGGCGGATCTCGTCGCGGAACTTCATCTGGATCTGGTAGAAGTTCACGGGGAGCTGGCGATAGCTCTTGAGCTCGCGCCTCGCGATGTCCGTGATCACTTCCTCGTGCGTGGGGCCGACGCAGTAGTCGCGGCCCTGGCGGTCCTTGAGCCGCAGGAGCAGGCCCTCGGCGCCGATCTTTTCCCAGCGGCCGGTCTCCTGCCAGATTTCGGCAGGCTGGATGGCGGGCATGAGGAGCTCGAGCGCGCCGGCTCGATTCATTTCCTCGCGGACGATCTGTTCGACCTTGCGCAGCGTGCGCAGGCCCAGGGGGAGCCAGGTATAGATGCCTGCCGACAGCCGGCGGATGAGCCCGGCGCGCAGCATGAGCTGCTGGCTGACGATATCCGCCTCGGCGGGGGTCTCCTTGAGGGTGGTGATCGGGTACTGGGAGAGTCTCATCTCGGGCTGTGGGGGCGAGCGGCCAAAAGGGCGGGCATCTTAGCAGGGGGGATGAGGAGGCCCTCAATCGCCGGGCGGCTCGGAATACGGAGCCTTCCGAGGGCCTCGGGCTCGTCATCGCGGGGCCCGCGCGCGCCGGGAGGCGCGCCCCCCATAGCCGTGGCCTTGCTACCATTCCGCCCCGATGGAACCCACAGCCCACGCCGACCGCCCGCCGCCGCCGCGGGGCGTCTACCTTCTGCCGAATCTCCTGACGACCGGGTGCCTGTTCTCGGGCTTCTACGCGATCGTCGCGGCGATCGACAAAAACTTCGCGCCCGCGGGAATGGCCGTGTTCGTCGCGATGATCTTCGACGGCCTGGACGGGCGCATCGCGCGCCTCACGCGCACCGAGACCACTTTCGGCAAGGAATACGACAGCCTCGCGGACATGGTCTCGTTCGGCCTTGCCCCCGCCATCGTCACGTATCAGTGGGGCGTGGTGCGCATCGCCGAGTACGGGCGCGAGTGGGAGCGGTTCGGCTGGCTCGCCGCGTTCTTCTACGCAGTCACTGCCGCGCTGAGGCTCGCCCGGTTCAACGCGCGCTCGGCGACCTCGGACAAGCGGTATTTCGAAGGCCTTCCGAGCCCGTCCGCCGCGGCCATCGTCGCCGCGTTCGTGTGGTTCGCGAGCAAGCCGCCGCTGCAGGAGCCGGGGCTCATCGGGCTCATCGGCGCGTTTCTCATCACCGCGACGGCGGGGCTGCTGATGGTGAGCAGCTTCAGCTATCCGAGCTTCAAGAAGTTCGACATCGACCAGCGGATCAAGCGGGCGTACATGATCATCGTGCCGGTGTTCTTCGTGCTCATCGCGATCGATCCGCCGACGATGCTGTTCTCCATGTTCACGACGTACGCGCTGTCCGCCCCGGTGCTCTGGGTGGGGCGGCGCATTCGCCGCTCGGTGCGCGGCGCGCCCGCGGGCACTACCTGATGGCTTCCAGCCGGCGGCTCGAATACCTCAAGGCCATCGGCGTGGACGTCTGGGTGCGCCGGAACCTGCCGCCCGACGATCCCGCGCTGGTGGATCGCGAGATGGTTTCGGCGGCGACTGCCGCCGCGACCGTGGAGGTGGCGGCCCAAGGCCCCGCCGCCGCTCACGCGAGCGAGGCGGGCCCAGTCGCCGATGCCGCCATCCGCGGAGTCGATGTCCAGCGAGGCGCTCATGCAAGCGCCCTCCGTACAGCCGACGCGGCGACCGCCATCGAAACGGTCGTGCCCGTGCCCTCGCCGAACCGGGTTCGGTTCCGCCCCGACGAGCCGCTTTCTCCCGAGGCCGAGGTCCAGTGGAGCACGCTGCAGGCGGAGGTGCTTAGCTGCACGAAGTGCTCCCTGCACGCCACCCGTACCCAAGGCGTCTTCGGCGTCGGCAACAAGCGCGCGGAGTGGCTGATCATCGGCGAAGCCCCCGGTGCCGAGGAGGATCGCCGCGGCGAGCCCTTCGTGGGCCGCGCGGGCCAGCTCCTGAACGCCATGCTGCTGGCCATAGGACTGCCCAGGGAGCAGGTCTTCATCGCGAACATCCTGAAGTCCCGCCCTCCGAACAACCGGGACCCGAAGCCGGAGGAGGTGGCCGCCTGCCTCCCGTTCCTGATGCGCCAGATTGCCCTGCTGCAGCCTCGGCTCATGCTCGCCGTCGGCCGCATCGCGGCACAGAACCTCCTGGCCACCGACATGGCCCTCGGGCGACTGCGTGGGCAGGTGCACTACTTTGGCGAGCTGAATACGCCACTCATCGTGACGTATCATCCGGCCTACCTGCTGCGGTCCCCCGCCGACAAGCGCAAGGCGTGGGAGGACCTCAAGTTCGCGCGCAGCACGTTCCAACGGCTGGCTTCGCAGGAGTCGTGATGGCTACGGCCCCGGAAATGGTAGCGTCACCCGAAGTGGTGATACGGACGATGGTCGAGTCCGACGTGCCTTCGGTGGTGGCCATCGAGCGCGCCGCCTATCAGTTCCCGTGGAGCGAAGGCATCTTCCGGGACTGCCTGCGAGTGGGCTACGTGTGTCGCGTGGCCTGCATCGGCGAAGAAGTCATCGGTTACGGCGTGATGAGCGTCGGTGCCGGCGAAGCCCACATCCTCAATCTCTGCGTCAACGCGCATTTCCGGTGTCGCGGTGTCGGACGCCGGATGCTGCAGTATCTGGTGGAACGCGCGCGAGCTGCCGGCATGGCCGAAGCGTTTCTCGAAGTGCGGCCTTCGAATACCGCCGCCATCAGGCTGTACCAGTCGATGGGTTTCGAGCAGGTGGGGATCCGGCGCGGGTACTACCAGGCGATTGGCGGGCGCGAAGACGCCTCCGTGCTGAAGCTGGTTTTGCCGGGGCGCCGGGCGAGGGGCTGAAGAAGCCCTCGATCGCCGGGCGGCTTCGGCAGGCTCGGAGGAACTACGACCAAGGACCAGGGCCCCGGCTCGGATGAGGGTCCCGGCATCGTAGGGTACCGACGGCAACCTCGAGCCGGCGGGCTCGCGTGTCGCGGGCTGACGGCGTCGCCGGCAACCAAAGCCGCCCGGCGATTGAGGGCTTCTCCCTCCTGTTATCATCCGCCCCCGTTTTCTCCACCCGATCCACCATCGAATCGTGACCGACTCACTTGCCGAGCAAATCCGGCAGCGAAGGACTTTCGCCATCATTTCCCACCCGGACGCGGGCAAGACCACGCTCACGGAGAAGCTGCTGCTTTTCGGGGGCGCCATCCAGATGGCCGGCACGGTGAAGGGCCGCAAGGCCGCGCGCCACGCGACTTCGGACTGGATGCGCCTGGAGCAGCAGCGCGGAATCTCCGTCACGTCCTCGGTGATGCAGTTCCCGTATCGGGACTCCATCGTGAACCTGCTGGACACGCCCGGTCACGAAGACTTCTCGGAAGACACGTACCGTACGCTCACGGCGGTGGACTCCGCGCTCATGGTCATCGACTGCGCGAAGGGCGTCGAGGAACGCACGATCAAGCTGATGGAGGTCTGCCGGCTGCGCGACACGCCGATCATGACGTTCATCAACAAGCTCGATCGCGACGGCCGCCCGCCCATCGAGCTGCTGGACGAGATCGAGCGCGTGCTGAAGATCCGCACGGCGCCCGTCACGTGGCCCATCGGCATGGGCCGCGAGCTCAAGGGCATCTACCACCTGCTTGAGGACCGTATCTACGTGTACGAAGCAGGCAAAGGCGGCCGCGTGGGCGAGAACCTGACGATCGACAAGCTGCAGAGCCCCGAGGCCCAGGAATTCCTCGGCGCAATGGCGGTGCCTTTCGCCGAGGAGATCGAGCTGGTCATGGGCGCGACGGAAGCGTTCGATCCCGAGGCCTATCGCGCCGGCAAGCAGACGCCCGTCTTCTTCGGTTCGGCCATCAGCAACTTCGGCGTCGAAGAGCTCCTCACGGCTTTCACCACGCACGCGCCCGCGCCGCTGCCGCGAGCCACGCGCGAGCGTGTCGTCGAGCCGCTCGAACCGAAGCTCACCGGCTTCGTGTTCAAGATCCAGGCGAACATGGACCCCGGCCATCGGGACCGTATCGCGTTCATGCGCCTGTGCTCGGGCAAGTACGAGCGCGGCATGCGCCTGTATCACGTGCGTCAGGGCAAGGAGACCCGCGCCGCCGATGCGCTCACCTTCATGGCGGGCGACCGCGCGCAGGCGGAAGAGGCTTTCGCCGGCGACATCATCGGTCTTCACAACCACGGCACCATCAACATCGGGGACACCTTCACCGAAGGCGAGAAGCTCGCCTTCACGGGCATTCCGAACTTCGCGCCGGAGCTGTTCCGTCGCGCGGTGCTGAAGGATCCGCTGAAGATGAAAGCGCTCCAGAAAGGTCTTTCGCAGCTTTGCGAAGAGGGCGCCACGCAGCTCTTCAAGCCGCTGCGAAACAACGACCTGATCCTCGGCGCGGTCGGCCAGCTGCAGTTCGAAGTGGTCGCGTTCCGGCTGGAAGACGAGTACAGCGTGAACTGCGTGTTCGATGGCGTGAACGTCTTCACCGCGCGATGGGTTTCGGGCGACGAGCGGAAGCTCGAGGAGTTCCGCACCAAGGCCTACGAAAATCTCGCAGTGGATCACGCCGGGCAACTCGTTTACCTCGCGCCCACACGCGTGAACCTGCAGCTCACTCTCGAACGCTGGCCGGATCTGCGTTTCAGCGAAACGCGGGAATCGGCGGCCTGATAATCGAACCGATCATCCCCTCAACCGAAACGGCACCCTGAATGGCAACACCCGCCTCCGCCGCTACCGCAACTCCGGGCCGCGTCCGCGGCATCCTTCTGCGGAGGCCGGTGGTGGCCTGGGCGCTGTGCGACTGGGCGAATTCCGCGTTCGCCACCACCGTGATGGCCGGGTTCTTCCCGGTGTACTTCAAGGCGTACTGGGATCCGAGCTCGCCTGCGACGGTGAGCACCGCGCATCTGGCATTCGCCAATGGCGCGGCGAGTTTCATCGTCGCGCTGCTGGCGCCGATCATCGGCGCAATTGCGGACAAGGGCGGCGCGCGCATCAAGCTGCTCGCGCTGTTCACCGTGCTTGGTGCCGCGATGACCGCGTCGCTGTACTGGGTCGCGCAGGGCGACTGGATGACGGCGGCGATCGTCTACGTCCTCGCATCCATCGGGTTCTGGGGCGGCAACCAGTTCTACGACTCGCTGATTACGGATGTCGCGCAGGAGCGCGATTACGACCTCGTTTCCGGATACGGTTACTCGCTGGGGTATCTCGGCGGTGGGCTTCTGTTCCTCATCAACGTGCTGATGGTGACGAACCCTGCGATGTTCGGCATCGCGGATCAGAGCCAGGCCGTGCGGATGTCGTTCGTCACGGTGGCAGTGTGGTGGGTCGTGTTCACGGTTCCAGTCGTGCTGTTCGTGAAGGAATCGAACGCCGCGGCGGCTTTGCCGTTCGGCCCGGCGATCAGTGCCGGTTTTCGCGAGCTGGCGGGGACGCTGCGTCACGTTCGCGCGGATCGCACGTTGCTGCTCTTCCTGCTCGCGTACTGGTTCTACATCGACGGCGTGAACACCATCATCAAGATGGCGGTGGACTACGGGTTGTCGCTGGGGCTCCAGCAGGCGAGCCTCATGACGGCGCTGCTCATCACGCAGATCGTCGGCTTTCCTTCGGCGCTCGCGTTCGGCTGGCTCGGCAAGCGCATCGGGCCGCAGCCGGGCATCTTCATCTGTATCGCGGTGTACACCGCGGCGGCGGCCTACGCGTATTTCCTGGACTCCGAGTCGGAGTTCATGACGCTCGCTGTCGTCATCGGGCTCGTTCAGGGCGGCATCCAGTCCCTGTCGCGCTCGCTGTTCGGGCGGCTGGTGCCGGAGGGCAAGTCCGGCGAGTTCTTCGGCTTCTACAACCTCATGGGCAAGGCGGCCGCGGTGCTCGGGCCGCTGCTCGCGGGATTCGTCGCCTACACGACCGGAAGCTCGCGCCTTTCGATCGTTTCGATCTCGATCCTGTTCATCGTGGGGGCGTTCTTCCTGTCGCGCGTGAGGATTTCGGCGGCGGGAAGGGCTCAGGCGACGAGCGCGTAAGCACGGTACTGCCGGCCTGCGGCGTCCAGCCGCTTTGCGAGACGGAGCTGGCCTCGCGGAAGAAGATCGCGCTGAAGCCGCGCGTCCAGTCCCAGCGCGGGCACTCCTTCACCAGGCCGCTGGATCGAGACCGAAGGCCTTCGTGAGCCCTTCATACAGCCGCGGATGGCGCTCCTTCAGCTCGGTGGGTGCCTCGAAGAAAACCTCCGTCGCATACGCGAAGAACTCGGAAGGGTGCTCCGCGCCGTCGGGGCTGATCAGCGTCTCTTCGTCGTTCTCGACCGCCTCGACGTGCGCGTTGAATTCGGCCTCGAGGATGTCGTGCCACTCCTCCAGCGACTCGTGGCGCGATTCCAGGTTCGTGAAATCCCCGCCGACGCTGCTGTCGAGATAGTGCGCGAACTCGTGCAGCACGACGTTGCAGATCCCTTCCTCCTCGGGAGGTGCGATCACGTCCTGCCATGAAAGCACGATGCGCGACGTGTCGTGGGATTCCCCCGAGAGCACATCCTCGAACTCGGTAACGACGCCCGCCTCGTCCTCGTCCCGCCGGTTCACGACGAACTCTTCGGGGTACAGCAACACGCTCATGAGATCGCGATACGCCTCCGGGTTGCTGGCAACGATGAGCACGCAAGCCTCGGTAGCTATCAGCACTCGCATCTCGTCCGTGACCTCAAGCCCGTTGCACCCGACGAAGCGGATATCCCGAAGGAAACGCCGGACCACCGGTTCGAGCCGCCGCCGAAGCTCCTCCGGCATCCGGCGATACACCGGGGAGGCGTCATGCAGGTACGCACGCCACTCTTCGGGAAACGGCTCCGCGAGTGCCGCCGCGCGCCTTCGCCTTCGCACGACGTACCACGCCGCCACCACGGCAGCGGCACCAATGCCGGCAACAGCGAGGAGAGGACCGGGATCGCCGCTCATTTCGCGCGAGACGGCCGGAAGCTGCGGACCGCGCGTTCGAACGCGCGCACGGCCTCGGCCCGATCTGCTTCGGAGATTTCGTTGCCGAACCTGAGTTGCGTGTAGGTGCTCAGGAGCACGCCGGCATCCGTTGCAAGGTCCGGCCGCTCGGCGCGGATCGTTGTCGCGTAGGCCTGCGGCCCGACGTGCGGCTCGCGAGGAATTCCCGCGCGCGCAAGCTTCGCGCAGAGTTTCTGATAAGCCGCAGCCAGCCTGTCGACCGGCGCGGGCCGTGCGCCGCGAGCGACCTGCCACCCGATGATGAGCATCCAGAGAACGAGCCCTGCCGACAGTGCGTAACCGAGCACTCTCCAATCCGGGGACTCGAAGCCGAGTAGCCGCATCAGGTCGAGCTGCGTCTCGAGGTTGAACTTCACGACGCGCTCGTTCCACCAGTCGTTCAGCGCGTCCCAGCGTTGGCGCAGATCGAAGAGCCACGGGATATCACGGAGGAGTCGCTCGCTCGCCGAGCCGGCCTCCGGAATCAGCGAGGCGAGAGCGTTCGTCAGGCGTTGAGGCGCGGCGGAGGCCGTGGGATCGAAGCGCGCCCAGCCGCGACCTTCCAGCCACACTTCGGCCCACGCGTGCGCGTCCGACTGCCGTACCAGGAAATACTGCCTGATCCGGTTCCACTCGCCGCCGTGATACCCGGTGACGACGCGCGCGGGTACGCCGCCGGCCCGCATCATCGTGACAAACGCCGAGGCGTAGTGGCCGCAGAAGCCTTTCCTCGTGTTGAAGATGAAGTCGTCCACGGAGTCCAGATCGAGCAGCGGCGGAGTGAGCGTGTACTCGAAGCCGCCTGTGCGGAACATGTTCAGCACGTCCGCCACGTACCGCTCGTCCGATTCGGCGGCGGCACGCATGCTGCGAGCGAGCTCGACCGAGCGCGAATTCCGTCCCTCAGGCAGCCGCGTGTCGACGCGACGCGCGACGACCGGGATAGGGCCTTCCTCGCGCGTCTCCGTGTGCGATACGGCCTCGTATGAGATGGTGGTGTTCACCGGGTCGCGTGCGACCAGCTGATTGTCGAACGTCAGCTGCACCTTGCGACGATCCGGCGATTGGACCACCGTATCGAGCGCGAACCACCAACGGTTGCCACTGGGCTCAAGCGTCACGCGATACCGATACGGCTGGCCGATGTACGTGACCGGACGCTTCACGTAAGCCTGACCGGGAGCCTGCCGCCACGTGTAGCCGTCGAAGTCGTGAAGAACCGGGCCGCGCCAGTAGAGCTGCTCGCGCGGCGGCGGGGTGCCTTCGAAGTGCACGCGAAATGCCGGTTCGCCCGACTCGCCCAGCTCGGAGATGCTGCCCGGACTCATCGTTTCGCTGAGGCCGGTGGTCGCCGCTCCGGTCTGAGGCAGCGTCCAGAATCCACCGACCACTCGCGGGAAGAACAGGAACATCACGAGTGCGAGCGGCACCGCAAGCCCGAGGCTTCGCGCGGACAGCTTCGCGGCCCCGGAATTGGTGATCGCCACTCGCCCGCGAGTGGTCACAGCCAGCGCCGTGCAGCACACCCACGCGTGTATGAGATACAGCCCTGCTCGGAGCATGCTCTGGCGATCGAGGCATGCGGCGAGAAGCAGAAACAAGGACGCGCCGATGACGATGCTTCTGTCCCGCATCGAGTGCGTTTCGAGAAGCTTCAGCGACCCCATGACGACGAGGAGCGCAGTGCCGGCGGCAAGCCCGTTGAGCGTGCGGAACTGCACGAGCACTGCAACGATCATTGCCAGCGTGACGCCGACCTTCGCGAACGAGCTCGGGAGGCGCACCGAGCGAAGCTCGGACGCGAACCGCCAGCCGACCCAGAGTGCAGCTGTCGCGCTGGTCCACAGGGGCAGCCGGTCGATGTGCAGGAGTACGCCGCAGACGAGGGCGGTAGACGTCCAGATGAGAGGCGCGAGCGATTCGCCGTCTTTACCGCGCATCGGCGTCCTTCGTGAGGCCATGCGAGGCAAGGGCGCTCAGGCACTCGTGACGATGCTGCGGACCGCTGTCGGCCTCGAAGGTGCGGCCGGGAAGCACGAGCGCGTACCGTTCGCCGCGGCTTTCGGCGTCGACGATCCAGCGCGTGAGCTGCTCCAGTCGGGACTCGATGTCGAGCTGTGGGAGCTGCGAGTAATCGAACACCCGGAGCTCCGCGCCGAGGGCCGTGTATTCCTTCACGAGCAGCGGCGCGCCACGCGCATACGCTTTCCACGCCACCTGTCGGGGCGAGTCGCCTTCACGGAAGGGACGCAAACCCTGCCACTCGTCCGAACCCGCAATCGTCATTGAACGCGGGCCGCTTTTCTCCCCGCTTTCGCTCGGCATGGGCAGCGATCCGTGCGGCCGCGGGTACACGGTCACTTCGATGGGGAAGTGCACCCAAGTCCACGCGCGAAAGAGGTTGTAGGGGAACGACGTCGAGACGTAGAGACGATCGATCAGCAGCGTTCCGCGTTTCGACGGCGGAAGCGGCACGTCCACGTGGCTCTGGCCGCGCGCGGGAACATCCGTGCCGACGTTCGGCGATTTCAGTGCCGCGACCTCGATGCCATAGCGCGCGAAGGAGGTGTCGCTGCTGAAGACCACTCGCAGCACACCGGGCTTGCCGGCGAACATCGGCGGGGCGGATGCGCTCACGAAGAACACGCGCAACAGGTTGCGATGACACTGGTGCATGCACACCAGCGTGAATCCGCCGAGCAGGAAAGTGAGGAACATGGCGGCACTGCTGCCGTAGTTGATGCCCGCAATGAGCATCACGACGAGCATGACGGTGAAGGCCATGCCGAGGCCCGTCGGCAGGATGTAGATGCGACGGCGATGGAAACTGAAGGGCGGAACGTCGAGCCCCTGCCTGCGGCGGGCCCAAGCGGCGATCCTGTTACGCAGGAACTCTTTCATCGCGCCTCATGGAGGCACGGGGACGGCGCGGATGAGCTCCGCCGCGATGCCCGGGTTGCTGGTCCCGAGGGCCGTATCGCGGCGTTCGAGCCGGTGAGAGACCACCGAGGGCAGCACGGCCTGGAGATCCTCGGGCAGCACGGAACGCCGTCCGGCAATGAACGCCCACGCCTGCGCCGCTCGCATGAGGCCCTGGCCCGCGCGCGGCGAAAGTCCGAGCTTCAGATCCGGTCGCTCGCGGGTGCGCGCGATCAGCGTCTGCGCGTAATCGAGGAGGGCGTCCGAGATGTGCACGCTGCGCACGAGGCTCTGCAGCTCGATCACGCCGTCCGGATTCAGGACCGCTGGAATCGCACTGAGCAGGTCGCGTCGCGCGCCATTTCGCAGCAGCTCACGTTCGTGAGCGGCATCGGGATAGCCGAGGCTCACACGCATGAGAAAGCGGTCCAGCTGCGACTCCGGCAGCGCGAATGTTCCGAGCTGCTCGTGCGGATTCTGGGTGGCGACGACGAAAAACGGCTCCGGAAGACGGTACGTCGTCACGTCCGCGCTCACCTGACGTTCTTCCATCGCTTCGAGCAGCGCGCTCTGCGTGCGCGGGCTCGCGCGATTCACCTCGTCCGCGAGCAGCAGCTGCGTGAAGATCGGGCCCTTCTTGAAATCGAATTGCTGAGTGGCGCGATCGAAGACCGAGACGCCGATGATGTCGGCCGGCAGCAGGTCGCTCGTGAACTGCACGCGCTGCCAGGCGAGCCCCATCACGTGCGCGAGCGCGTGTGCGAGAGTCGTCTTGCCGACTCCCGGCACGTCCTCGATGAGCAGATGCCCGCGCGCCAGGAGGCAGGCGACGCAAAGACGGATCTGGTCCGGCTTGCCGAGAATGATCTTCTCGAGAGTCTCTACGGCGCTCCTCAGGCCCTCTGTCATGTGTCCGGTTTCAGGTTGCGCACGCGGGTGAGCTGCGCTTCAAGGCTTGCAATCGTTCGCTCAAGCTCCGCGGCGCGTTCGCGATCCTGCGCGACGACCTCCGGCGGGGCGTTCTTCACGAAGTTCTCGTTCGAGAGCTTCTTCGTGATCTTGCCGAGATCGTCCTTCGCCTTCGCGATGCGCTTGCCGAGGCGGTCGATCTCCGCGGCCGCGTCGATGAGCCCGGCCATCGGCACGAGAATCGTCAGCTCGCCGACGAGCGCGGTGGCGGATTGAGGCGCGGTGGCGCCCGCCGCCAGCGGCGTGATGCTCTCAAGTCCTGCGAGACGTTCGAGATACGGGCGGTGACGCTCGGCGCGCGCAAGGTCCTCCGCCGACGCGTTCTGCAGCAAAACCGGCAGCTTGCGGGACGGAGCGATGTCCATGCCGCTGCGAATCTGCCGCACGCCGAGGATGAAGCTGCGGATCCACTCGATTTCGCGCTCCGCTTCAGGATCGCGAGGGAAATCGCTCGCGCTCGGGAACGGCTGCAGCATCACGGTTTCGCCCGTGCGGCCGGCGAGGGGAGCAGCGCGCTGCCAGATCTCTTCGGTGATGAACGGCATCAGCGGATGCAGGGCGCGCTGGAGCGCCTCAAGCATTTCCGCAAGCGTCTGCCGCGTGCCGCGCTTCGCCGCTTCCGACGACGACTCCGACTGCATCACGGGCTTCGTGAGCTCGAGGTACCAGTCGCAGAACTCGTACCAGGTGAACTCGTAGAGCGCGGTGGCCGCGAAGTCGAAGCGGTACTCGCGCAGGGCCGCGTCGTGCTGCTCGATCATCTGGCCGAAGCGCGAGCGGATCCAGCGATCCGCAACGGAAAGCTCCACCGGCCCATCGCTCGCTTGTGCCTTCTCTGAGGTGCCCGGCGCCTGAGGACTATCGCCCACCGCCATGGTGACGAACCGCGCGGCATTCCAAAGCTTGTTGCAGAAGTTCCGATACCCCGCCACACGCCCCAGATCGAACCGGATGTCCCGGCTCGGCGAGCACAGCGCCGCGAACGTGAACCGCAGCGCGTCCGTCCCGTGCGCCGGGATGCCCTTCGGATACTGCTTCCGCGTATTGGCCTCGATGGCCGGCGCCATCTGCGGCTGCATGAGCCCCGACGTGCGCTTCGCGACCAGCGCCTCCAGCTCGATACCGTCCACGATATCGAGCGGGTCGATCACGTTGCCCTTGCTCTTGGACATCTTCTCGCCGTTCTCATCCCGGATGAGGCCGGTGATGTACACGTCCCGGAACGGCACATCACCCATGAACTTGAGACCGAACATCATCATTCTGGCGACCCAGAAGAAAATGATGTCGAACCCGGTCACAAGTACGGAGGTCGGGTAGAACTTCGCGAGCGCCGGCGTCCGATCCGGCCAGCCGAGCGTCGAGAACGGCCACAGGGCGGAGGAGAACCAGGTGTCGAGCACGTCCGTGTCCTGGGTGAGCGACACGCTTGCGGGGATGTTGAACTTCGCCCGCACGTCCGCTTCGCTGCGGCCCACGAAGATGCCGCCCTTGTCGTCGTACCACGCGGGCACGCGATGGCCCCACCAGAGCTGGCGGCTGATGCACCAGTCCTTGATGTTGCGCATCCACTCGAAATAGATCTTCGAGTAGTTCTCCGGCACGAAGCGGGTGCGGCCCTCTTCGACGGCGTGGATCGCGGGCTGCGCGAGCGGCGCGATCTTCACGTACCACTGGTCCGTGAGGTATGGCTCGAGGACCGCGTTGCTGCGGTCTCCGCGCGGCACGACGAGCCGGTGCTTGTCGATGTGATCCAGCAGCCCCGCGGCTTCGAGCTCCTTCACCACGCGCTTGCGCGCCTCGAAGCGATCCAGGCCGCGGAAGCGTTCCGGCACGTTCTCGTTCATCGCCGCGCGCGGCGTGAACACGTTGATCATCGGCAGCGAGTGCCGCTGGCCGATCTCGTAGTCGTTGAAGTCGTGCGCGGGCGTGATCTTCACGCAGCCCGAGCCGAAAGCCGGATCGACGTAGCTGTCCGCGATGATGGGGATCAGCCGGTCCGCAAGCGGCAGCCGGATCTGCTTGCCGATGAGCTTGGTGTAGCGCTCGTCGTCAGGATTCACGGCGACGGCGGTGTCGCCGAGCATGGTCTCGGGACGCGTGGTCGCCACGACGATGTGGCCCGAACCATCCGCGAGCGGATAGCGCAGGTGCCAGAGCCTGCCGTCCTCTTCCTCGCTCTGCACTTCGAGATCCGAGAGCGCGGTGAGCAGCACCGGATCCCAGTTCACGAGGCGCTTGCCGCGATAGATGAGCCCTTCCTCGTGCAGGCGGACGAATGTCTCGATGACGGCTTTCGAGAGCCCCTCGTCCATGGTGAAGCGGTCTCGCGACCAGTCCACCGAATCGCCCAGCCTGCGCATCTGCGAGGTGATGGTGCCGCCGGACTGCTCCTTCCACTTCCACACGCGGGCGACGAAATCCTCGCGCGAGAGGTCCGTGCGCTTGATGCCCTGAGCGTTGAGCTGCCGTTCGACGACCATCTGCGTGGCGATGCCGGCGTGGTCCGTGCCCGGCTGCCAGAGCGTGTCGTACCCGCGCATGCGGTGGTAGCGCGTGAGCATGTCCATGAGCGTGTGCTGGAACGCATGGCCCATGTGGAGCGTGCCGGTGACGTTCGGCGGGGGAATGGCGATCGAGTAGGGCGCGCCGCTGCCCCGGGGCGCAAACCACCCGTTGGATTCCCAGCGCTCGTAGATTCGCCGCTCGATCTCGTGCGGCGCGTAAACCTTGTCCATCAACCCGCTCTTTGGTCGTCAAAAAGAGCGGGGGATTGTAAGTCAGCGCTGACCGAGATTCTCAGGAGGCTCGGGGCCGGAGGGCGCCCGCCGAGGTTGTAATCGGCTCTGGCGCGGGCTGAGGGCTCTTCCGGCCGTCGCAGCAGTGGCGCGGCCCGCCATCACTCCTGGCGCAGGTTGTGGGTGATGGGGGACCAGCCGCGCTCCTTGTACGCGCGGAACCGGGCCCGGCCGGCCTGGCGGCGGTCCGGATCCCCGTCGATGAACTCCGCCACTCGCCGGGCGGCGGTGACGCACTCCGGCACATCCGCCGCGAGGTTCACCAGCACGTCGAACCCGCCCGGGGGCACCGGCGCCGAGGTGAGCAGCACCGGAGCAGAAGCGAAACCGCTTGCCGTGATGGCTTCGTGGGGGACGAAGCTGCCGTCCCCGAACGTCCACAAGAGCTCGTCGAACTCGCGGAGCTCTTCGAGATCCGTGTGCCACACCAGCACCGTGTTGCCGGCGAGATAGGCTTTTTCCACGACGCGGCACGCCGTGCGCAAGCGCTCCCGCGGGGCCGTGCTCTCGGTTACGTAGAAATCTACGCGAATTCCCGCGGCGTCCGGCGCGCCTTCCGTCATCGCCCGCCCTTGTTCACCGCCCGGCGCGGTGGATGAGGAAATCCGCGAGCAGGGCAGTGGGCCGCCCCGTGCTGCCCTTCTGCGCACCGCCCTGGTACGCCACACCCGCGATATCCAGGTGCGCCCATTTCAGGCCTTCCGTGAACTTCCCGAGGAACGCCGCCGCGGTGATCGCGCCACCTTCGCGTCCCCCGATGTTCGCGAAATCCGCGAAGTTGCTCTTGAGCTGGTCCGCATACTCCTCGGTGAGCGGCAGCTGCCACGCGCGGTCGTCCGCGCGCACGCCGGCCTGCACGAGCTCGCGCGCGAGCGCATCGTCGTTGGACATGCAACCGGCATGATGCGAGCCGAGCGCAACGACGCAGGCGCCGGTGAGCGTCGCCAGATCCACGACCGCCGCCGGCTCGAAGCGGCGCGCATAGTGGAGCGCGTCGCAAAGGACGAGGCGGCCTTCCGCGTCCGTGTTCAGGATCTCGACCGTGTGGCCCGCGGCGCTGGTAACGATGTCCCCAGGCTTCACCGCCCGGCTGCCCGGCATGTTCTCGCACGCGGCGATGAGCCCGACGACGTGCAGCGGGAGGCGCAAGGTGGACACCAGCGTGAGCGCCGCGAGGACCGCGGCCGACCCGCTCATGTCGAACTTCATCTCGTCCATGGCGCCCGGGTCCTTGAGCGAGATGCCGCCGGTGTCGAACGTGATGCCCTTGCCGACGAGCACGATGGGCGCCTTCGGGGCTTTCGGCCCCTTGTACTCCATCACGATGAATTTCGGCGGCTGCGCGCTGCCCTGGGTGACGGCGAGAAAGCAGCCCATCTTCTCCTTGCGGATGCCGGCCTCGTCCAGCACCGTGACCTTGACCGAGCTCTGGGATTTCCCGAGGGCCTTCGCCTGGTCCGCCAGGTACGTGGGCGTGCACACGTTCGCCGGGAGATTCGCGAGGTCCCGCTGTACCTTGGCGGCGGCCGCGATGGCATCCCCATGCGTGAATCCGCGCTTCGCGGCGGACGCGCCGGCGCTGCGCACCGGACCCGCGATCACGCTCTGGAGCGCAGGGGGCTTCGTCTTGCCCTTCCGGGACGTCTTGAGGTCGTTGATCTTGTACAGCGTGTTGCCCACCGCTTCGGCGACCGCGCGGCCGAAGTAGTAGTCGTCCAGCTCGTTGAACGAGGGACGCGCCACGGCGAACGCGGCGCTCGCGATGCGCGTGCGGTTGAGCGCGGTCACCGCGCTCGAAAGCGCCTTGCGGAACGCCTTGCGGCCGAAGTTCTTCTGCGAGCCAAGGCCGGTGAGCAGCACGCGCGTGGCCTTGAGGCCTTCGAGATCGGGAATCAGCAGGGTTTCGCCGGCGCGGCCGGGAAAGTCGCCGCGCTCCACGATCTTCGCGAGCCGGCCGCCGGTCGCTGCATCCAGCGTCCGGGCCTCGTCCGACAGCTCCGCTTCCTCGAACACGCCCACGACGAGGCAGTCCGCCTCGAGCGTCGCCAATCCCTTGCTCCAAACGTCGAACTGCATTCTTCTTCTCCGGCCGGGGGGGCGGCAGTGTACCCTAACGCCCACCGGGTACCGAGGGCTTGCGGGAGAGGGGTGCCTGACCTTCAGGCTTGCGCTTTGCGTCGGATTCTAGATCGATACATCCTCCGGGAAGTGCTCCTCAGCTGGCTGGCCGTCACGGGCGGACTGCTCGTCGTGCTTCTCACCCACCAGCTCGCCCGCACCCTGGAGCGCGCGGCGGAGAACCAGTACCCGCAGTCCGTGGTGCTGGAGCTCATCTGGCTGGCGGCCCTCCAGAACCTGTCGTTCCTCATGCCCATCGGGCTGCTCCTCGGGATCGTTCTCGCGTTCGGGCGGCTGTACCACGACTCCGAAATGGCGGCATCCCTCGCCTGCGGGGTGGGGCCCTCCGTGCTGTACCTGCCGGTGTCGCTGGTCGCGGGGGTGGTCACGATCATCCTTGCCGTACTTACGCTGCATGTCGGGCCGAATGCACTGGCCCGAACGCTTTCACTGCGGAGCGAGGCCCTGCAGCAGGGGCAATTCGCGCCGATCGCGCCGGGGCGGTTCCGTACCTTCGGGGGGAGCGACGTCGTCGTGTATGCCGAAAATGTGGCCGAAGACGGCACGCTCACGAACGTCTTCGTCGAGCGGGGCAGCGACGACGGCCGGGTCGAAGTGACTCTCGCCCAGCGCGCGAGGCACACCGTTGGCGCAGATGGCATGACCCACACGATCACGCTGTACGACGCGGAGCGCTTCGAGGGCGTGCCCGGGACGGCGAAGTTCCGGATCATGCGATTCCCGGAAGGGCAGATCCCGGTTCAGGTGCCGCGCATCTCCGATACCGTCGTGAGCCCGGAGGCGACGCCCACGCGAGACCTGTTCGGGAGCACGGACCTGGAGAAGACCGCCGAGCTGCAATGGCGGATCGCGATGCCGGTCATGGCGATCGTGCTCACCCTGATTGCCGTGCCGCTCAGCCGGCTGCGGCCGCGCGAGGGGCGGTACGGGCGGGTGGTGCTCGCCGTCATCGTGTTCTTCGTGTACCTCCAGCTCATGTCCGCCGGGAAAGTCTGGATCGCCCGCGGCACCGTGCCGGCTTGGATCGGGCTCTGGTGGGTGCATGCCGCGGTCGGCGCATTCGCCGCGCTGATCGTGCTCGGACCGCGCTGGATTCAGCGCGCGCGCTATCGAGGCGTGGCTCCCGCGTCTGAGGTGCCGGCGTGAGGCTGCTGGACCGGTACATCGTGAGGGCGATCCTCGGGCCGGTGGCGGTTGTGCTCGCCGTGCTTCTCACGCTTGGGGGCGTGTACGTCTTCCAGCAGGAGCAGGACGATATCGGGCAGGGCAATTACACGAGCGCGGATGCATTCGTTCACGTGCTGCTGAATCTGCCGGATCAGGCCTGGGAGCTGCTTCCGCTTGCTGCGTTGGTGGGGTCGCTCATCGGGCTGGGTGCGCTGGCTCGTGGAAGCGAGATCACGGTCATTCGCGCCGGAGGGGTGTCGCCGGCCCGCATTGCGGCTTCGGCGCTCATCGCCGCCGTGCTGCTGATCGGCGTCGAGGTGGCGCTCGGCGAGTTCATCGCGCCCCAGCTTCAGTTGGCGAGCCGGCAGCAGAAGGCGTTCAGCAAGTTCTCCGACGTGACGTTCGGAAACGGCAGCGGCGCATGGGTGCGCGACGGGAACCGGATTCTCAGCGCCGCGCGGCAGTCGGGCGAGCGGCAGTTCGGCGGGATGACCGTGTTCGAAATCTCGCCGGATCATCGGCTGGAAGCCATCGGTCGCGCGGATCGCGCGACGGCGGGGCCTGCGGATTCGGGGTGGATGCTGCGTGGATACGTGGAGTCCCGGTTCGAGGGCGACGAGGTGATCGCGCCGCCTGTGCAGGAGCACGTGCTGCAGTCACGGGTGAGTGCGGAGTTTCTTGGGCTCGCCGTGTCGAACCCGAGCGATCTCACGGTTGCGGCGCTGTATCGGTTGATTCGGTATTACCAGCAGAACGCGCTGGATGCGCGGCCGTACATTTTCGCGTTCTGGTCGCGGATCGCGCGGACGCTGGCTATCGGGTTTTCGGTGCTGCTGGCGGTGCCGTTTGTGCTGGGATCGCTGAGGTCCGCTGGCGCGGGAGCTCGGGCGATGGTGGGGATGGTGCTTGGTGTGGGGCTGTTCCTGCTTCAGCGGCTGATTGAGAGCGGGACACTCGTGTTCAACCTCAACCCTGTGCTGCTTGCGTGGATGCCGACCGCGCTGCTCGCGGCGCTGAGCATTGGGTTGCTGGTGCGGGCGTCCAGATAAAGCTGGGAAGCCCTCAATAGCCGGGCGGCTCAAGACGAAGACTCAGAGGCGCTCAATCGCCGCGCGGCTCGGAAGCACCAGGAAATTCGGCTCAGTGAGCAGCTCGACGACGGAGGTTTCGGCATCTTTGCCTTGAGCCCCGGGGATTGAGGGCCTCCGACGTTTAATCCGGGCGGCTCGAACCAGGAAATCTGGGTTCGTCTGAGCCGCGCGGCGATTGAGCGCCTCCTGGTTCATCCCATTGGCGTCTTGAGCACACTGACCACGCGCGGCTCCATGTAGGCCTTGAGCCCCAGCTCCGAATACGTCCGCCCGATCCCCGACTCCTTGGCTCCGCCGAACGGCACATTCGCCGCCGTGGCGCGATGCTGGTTCACCCATGCCGTACCGACTTCGAGCTTCGCGGCGATGGCGGCGGCGCGCTCCGGGTCGCGGCTCCACACCGAGCCGCTCAGGCCGTAGCGCGTGTCGTTGGCGCGGCGGATGGCGTCGTTCACGTCCGTGAACTTGAGAACGGGCACGACCGGCCCGAACTGCTCCTCGCGAACGAGCCGAGCCGATTCGTCGAGCCCCGTCACGATCGCCGGATTCACGAAGTACCCATGTGTCTGCCCCGGCGCCGCCGCCGGCTGATCCGCGCCGGCGATGAACTTCCCGCCGGCCTTCTTCGTGTCCTCGATGAACCCGACCACCTTCTCGTACTGCATGCGGTTCTGTATCGGCCCGAGCTTCGTCGAAGGATCCAGCCCGTCGCCCACCTTCCACTTGCGGGCTTCCTCCGCCAGCGCTTCGCAAAGCGCGTCGTAGATCTTCTCGTGCGCATAGATGCGCTTCACGGCCATGCACACCTGCCCGCTGTTCACGAACCCCGCGAAGAAAAGCTTCGGCGCGACGACTTTCGGATCCACGTCATCAAGCACGATGGCCGCATCGTTGCCGCCGAGCTCGAGCGTCACTCGCTTCAGCGTGCCCGCGGCGCTGGCCATCACCTTCTTGCCCGTAGCCACAGAGCCCGTGAACGAAATCTTGTCGATGCCCGGATGCTCGGTCATCCACTGCCCAAGCGAATCCCCGCCCGCGAGAATGTTCACTACGCCGCGCGGAAGCACGCTGCCAATGAGCTCGCCGATCTTCAGCGTGCAGAGCGGCGTGTAAGGGGAGGGCTTCAGGACCACCGTGTTCCCGGTGTACAGCGCCGACACGAGCGGCCCGATGGCGAGATTGATCGGCGCGTTCCACGGAGTGATGACGCCCGCGACGCCGAGCGGAACGTACCGCAGCTCAATGCGCTTCTCCGCGTCATCGACGATGGTCTCGGTGGCGAAGCGGATCTTGAGCATGCCTTCCGTGAGCGTCGCCGCGCGCGTGATCTCGTCCTTCGACTGCTGCAACGGCTTGCCTTGCTCGCGCGTGAGGAGCTCCGCCAGCGAATCCGAGTTGGCCTTCAGCACGTCCGCCATGCGCTTGATGGCGCTTGTGCGATCTTCGAACGAGAGTTCGCTCCACGAAGAAAAAGCGCGCCTCGCGGCGGCAACCGCGCGGTCGAGCTCGGCGCGTCCGGCAGCGGGACAGCGCGCGAAAACCTCGCCGGTGGCGGGATTGATCACATCCAGCGTGGCACCGGGCGTGACGCGCTCTCCATCGATGAGCAGCGAAAAATCGGTCATGAGAGCGCCGGAAGCGGCGGGAAGCGGCTGCGCCATGGGGTCATCCTCGGGGCGGAAATACCAGATATAAGAAAGACGTGGATTGTTCGGTCCGGGCGAAGTCCTTACCATACCAAATCGATTTCACGCCCTCCCATCGTGCAATGAATACCCGCGTCATCCCGACCTGCAAGGCTCCCGATCCGAACACGCGCACGCCGAAGTACAAGGCGCCTCCGGGCGCATGCGACGCGCACTGTCATATCTTCGGTCCCGGTGACCGATATCCGTACGCGCCGGACCGCACGTACACGCCGCCGGACGCGCCGCTCTCCCGCTTCAAGGAGCTTCAGGCCCAGCTTGGGCTCGAGCGCGCCGTGCTGGTGAACGCAAGCTGCCACGGCAGCGACAACACGGTCATCGTCGATGCCATCGCGCAGAGCGGCGGCAAGTATCGCGGCGTCGCCAACTCCGACGACTCGTTCACGGAGAAGGATTTCGAGAAGCTGCACGAGCAGGGTTTCCGCGGCGTGCGCTTCAACTTCGTGAAGCATCTCGGCGGCGTGCCGGACATGGGCGAGTTCTGGCGCACCATTGAAAAAGTGAAGGGGTACGGCTGGCACGTGGACCTGCACTTCGACGCCGTGGACATCCCGTCGTCGACGGATTTCATCAACAGGCTGCCGATCCCGTTCATCATCGACCACATGGGCCGCGTGCCCACCAAGGACGGCATCGAGCAGCCGCCGTTCCAGGCGCTGCTGAACCTCGCGAAGAACAACGACAAGTGCTGGGTGAAGATCAGCGGCGCGGAGCGCATCTCAAGCCAGGGCCCGCCGTTCACGGACGCCGTGCCGTTCGCGCAGGCGCTCATCGAAGTGGCCGCGGACCGCCTCCTCTGGGGCACGGACTGGCCGCATCCGAACATCTCGAAGCACATGCCGAATGACGGGGACCTCGTGGACCTCGTGCCTCTGTTCGCGCCCGATGCCGCGACACAGAAGCTGATCCTTGTCGACAACCCGCATCGTCTCTACCAGTTTGGCGCGTGACTTTCAGCGCGCGAGGAAACGACTCCATGTCCATCGACGATACAGTCCGGCGAGAGCCCATCGAAGGGTTCGACGACATTCCGGGCACGACCCTGTTCGACGCGCAGCGCGCGCGCCAGGGCTATTGGGTCAACCAGTTCTGCATGTCGCTCATGAAGGCCGCGAACCGCGAAGAGTTCAAGGCGGACGAGGACAAGTACCTGCGCAAGTTCCCGATGACGGACGAGCAGCGCGAGGCGATCCTGAAGCGCGACTGGCAGAAGATGATCCACCTCGGCGGGAACATCTATTACCTGTCGAAGCTCTTCTCGACGGACGGCAAGTCGTTCCAGTACGTCGCGGCCACCATGACCGGACTTACGCAGGAACAGTACGCGAAGATGATGCTCGAAGGCGGGCGCACCATCGAAAACAACCGCAGCAAGTCCGAGTGGGAAAAGACCGGCGGCCCGGCATTCGGCAGGAAGAAGTAAAGTGGCGAAGATCGTAGCAAGTGTGAATGTGTCCCACGTGCCGGCCATCGGCGCGGCGTGGGATAACGGGAAGTCGCAGGATCCGTACTGGAAGCCGCTGTTCGACGGCTTCGACTTCTCGAAGAAGTGGATCGCGGACCTGAAGCCGGACGTCATCATCCTGGTGTACAACGACCATGCGTCCGCATTCGATGCGAGCATCATCCCGACCTTCGCCATCGGTTGCGCGGCGGAATTCCCGCCGGCGGACGAGGGCTGGGGCCCGCGCCCGGTGCCGACGGTCATCGGTCATCCGGTGCTCGCGAGCCACATCGCGCAGTCGCTCATCCTCGATGAGTTCGACATGACGATCATCAACGAGATGGACGTCGATCACGGCCTCACCGTGCCGCTGACCCTCATGTTCGGTCAGCCGAAGGAATGGCCGTGCAAGATCATTCCGCTGCCGGTGAACGTCGTGCAGTTCCCGCCTCCGACGGGCAACCGCTGCTTCAATCTCGGCAAGGCGATCAAGCGCGCCGTCGAGTCGTGGCCGGAGGACCTCCGCGTCGTCATCTTCGGCACGGGCGGCATGTCGCACCAGCTGCAGGGCATGCGCGCGGGTCTCATCAATCCTGAGTGGGACAAGCGCTTCCTCGACAGCCTCTGCGCCGACGCTGAAGTCGCTCGCAGGATCCCGTTCATCGAGTACGTTCGCGAAGCCGGCTCCGAGGGCATCGAGATGGTCATGTGGCTCATCTCGCGCGGCGCGCTGGAGAAGGACGTGCGCGAGGTCTATCGCTTCTATCACGTGCCGGCGTCGAACACGGCGCTGGGTCATCTGATTCTCGAAAACAAGAGTTTCCAGAAATGACGATCAAACTGGTTGTGGCAGGTCAGGGCGCTTTCGGCATCAAGCACCTCGAGGCGCTCCAGAACATTCCGGATGTCGAGGTCGTGTCGCTCGCGGGCGGGAGCATCGACTCCACGCGCGAAGTGGCGCAGAGGTTCAAGATTCCGCACTTCTCGACGGACCTGGGCGAGTGTCTCGCGCAGCCCGGCGTGCAGGCGGCGATCCTTGCGACCCCCACGCAGATGCACGCTCGCCAGGGCATCCAGTGCATGCGCGCGGGCAAGCACGTGCAGATCGAGATTCCGATCGCGGACAACCTCAAGGACGCGGAGGAGCTCGTGAAGGTGCAGAAGGAGACCGGGCTCATCGCCATGGGCGGTCACACCCGGCGCTTCAACCCGAGCCACCAGTGGATCCACAGGCGCATCAAGGCCGGCGAGCTGAAGGTGCTGCAGATGGACGTGCAGACGTACTTCTTCCGTCGCACGAACATGAATGCGCTGGGCAAGCCGCGCTCGTGGACGGATCACCTGCTGTGGCATCACGCGTGTCACACGGTGGACCTGTTTGCGTACCAGACGGGCGAGCAGCCGAACAAGGTGTTCGCGCTCGAAGGGCCGCATCACCCCGAGCTGAAGATCGCGATGGACATGAGCATCGGCATGAAGACGCCGTCGGGCGCGCTGTGCACGCTGTCTCTCTCGTTCAACAACGATGGGCCGCTTGGCACGTTCTTCCGGTACATCTGCGACAACGGCACGTACATCGCGCGCTACGACGAGCTGGTCGATGGGAAGAACAACCCGATCGACGTCTCGAAGGTGGACGTGTCGATGAACGGCATCGAGCTGCAGGACCGCGAGTTCCTCGCGGCCATCAGGGAGAAGCGCGAGCCGAACGCGAGCGTGCAGCAGATCCTGCCAGCGATGCAGACGCTGGATCGCCTGGAAAAGTGCTTCTGAACTGAGGAAGCCCCCAGTCGCCGGGCGGCTACGAGCAGGCCCTCAATCGCGGGGCGGCTCGAAAGTCCGAGCCGCGCGGCGACCGAGCGCTTCCGATTCCGAGCCGCCCGGCGATTGAGGGCCTTCCGGCGATTGAGGGCCTTCCTGCAACCAAAAAGCCGCCTCGCTCGTATCCACCCCGGAACGACAGCGGCTCTCCCTGACCGGCGGGCCGCCCCCTCCCGAAAGGTGGCCCATGAAGTACTGCTGCGAGGCCAGCGCGCGCATCGCTGCGACCTATCGCCTCATCGCGAGCACCGAGTTCAGCCCCGATAGCGTGGGGCGCACCGACCTGTACAGGCATCCCGTAGAAGGCCAGATCCTCATTCTGTGGGACGAGGACTTCGACACCCGCATCTGGCACTTCGTGGACTGGCTCGCGCGCGGCGGCCTGCTCGCACAATGCGCGCTCGTCGGCGAAAGCCAGGGGACGCTGACACTCGTGGTACGGAACTACTGGGAGTGGCGGCACGTGCAGTCGTTCTATCCCCAATGCACGGACGGCACGACGGACCACTGGCCGATCTCGCTCGTGGCGCTGGAGAACGAGAACGGAGCGCACGCGAGGAAGCAGCTCGCGAAGTGGGGGAGGGTGCCAACGGTGAAGCGCGGCGGGCCCTGAGGAAGGGCCCGCCGCGCATCGCGGGTCAGCCGTTCAGGGCATTCATCATCGCCGGCGCGTAGCGCTCGCCTTTGACGGGCACCTTCGCCACCAGCGCATCCAGCTCCTGAAGCTCCGCATCCGAAAGCTTCACGTTGATCGACGCCGCGTTCTCCGCCTGCCGATCCCGCCGCTTGGTTCCCGGGATCGGCAGCACGTCTTCGCCGCGGGAAAGCAGCCACGCGAGCGCAATCTGCGCGGGCATCGCTCCCTTCCTGGATGCGAGTGCGCGAACTCCATCCGCAATCGCGAGATTGTGCTGAACGTTGCCGTCATAAAACCGGGGCTGCCCACGCCGGTTGTCGTCCTTGGGCAGTTCCTCGAGAGAGCGGAAATTGCCCGCGAGGAATCCCCGGCCAATCGGGCTGTACGCAACGAACCCGACACCGAGCTCGCGGCACACGGGCAGCATCTCGCGCTCCGGCTCGCGAAACCAAAGGGAGTATTCCATCTGGACGGCCGCGATCGGATGCACCTTGCAGGCTCGTCGCAGCGTCTCCGGGCTGCACTCGGAGAGACCGATGTGCCGGATCTTCCCGGACTTCACGAGTTGCGCGAGCGCGCCGACGGACTCCTCGATCGGCACGTTCCGGTCGATACGGTGGAGATAGAACAGATCGATCCGGTCCGTGCCCAGGCGCTTCAGGCTCTCCTCACAGGACGACGTGATCAGCGCGGGCGAGTTGTCGATGACGAGCTTCCGCTCGCGCCAGGCGAGCCCGCATTTGGTGGCGAGGAAAACCTCGTTGCGTCGAGCGCCGAGCGTGGCGCCGACGAACTTTTCGTTCTCGCCGACCTGATAGCTCGCCGCGGTGTCGAGGTGCGTGACGCCGCCGTCTATCGCCGCCAGCAACGTGGCGGCCGCCTCCGCATCGTTGCGCTCGCCGTACCAGCCGACGAGGCCCATGCAGCCGAAACCGAGCGCCGAAACGCGCTCGCCTGTCTTGCCGAGAGGTCGTGTTTGCATCGAAGATCTTCCACTTGAACGAAAGGCGCTGACCGAGTGGCAAACAATATCGGACGCCTGTCGTCGTGTCTCGCACGACCTCATTAAGCTGCGCCGGAAAGAATTCGAGGGGGACGACGTGATCAACCTGCCAGCTCGCGGAGCCTTTGCCATAGCCGTTTCCTGCGCCTTCCTGCTCGCCGGCTGCGCACGGGGAACGAGTGAAGCGCCGAAGGAAGAGCGCGCCCGCGAGATCGCGGCGCTCGACGCCCGGCTCGACCGCATCCAGGACGCGAACGACATCAAGCGCCTCCAGCGCGCCTACGGCTTCTATTTCGACAAGGCCGAGTGGGACCAGATCGCGGACCTGTTCGCGGCGGACGCGACCCTCGAGTTCGGTCACGACGGCGTTTACGTCGGGCAGGCGCGCATTCGCGAGTACCTGCAGAAGCGTCTCGGGAACGGGCGTATCGGGCTCGCCGAAGGCGAGATGAACAATCACATGCTGCTGCAGCCAGTCGTCCACGTCGCGCCGGATGGACGCACGGCGAAGGCCCGCTGGCGCGCGCTCATCATGGAGGGCCGGTACCAGCAGTCCGCCACGTGGGGCGAGGGCACGTACGAGAATGAGTACGTGAAGGACGGCGGCGTCTGGAAGATCAGCAAGCTTCACTTCTTCCCGAGCTTCTACGCGCCGTACGAAAGCGGGTGGGCGAAGCTGAAGCCCGTCGATGCGTATGTGAGTCCCGGAGCACAGGAATTGCCGCCAGACCGGCCGTCGACCATCAGCTACAAGCCGTATCCCGCCGCGTTCGTTCCGCCGTACCACTTCGGCGGCTCCGAGCCGACGCAGGCTGCGCGCTCGCCGGAAGTGCTCGATCCATCGCTGGCGCCGTGGGCTCTCGAGGTCGCACGCCTCGAAGCGCACGGTGCGGTCGAGAATCTGCAGGCGATGTACGGTTACTACTTCGACAAGAATCAGTGGGACGCCATCGCTGACTTGTTCACTGACGACGCGACGTACGAGATCGGCCAGCGCGGCGTGTACAAGGGGAAGAAGCGGATTCGCGAGGCGCTGAATCTCATCGGTCCGGCCGGCGCGCAACCTGGCCTGCTGAACAACGAGCTGCAGCTCCAGCCCGTCATCCATGTTTCCCGTGACGGCAAGACTGCGAAGGCGCGTTGGCGCACGACGGAGATCAAGGGCGAGCACGGCAAATCCGCCGTCTGGGGCTCGGGGATCTACGAGAACGAGTACGCGCTGGTCGACGGCCAGTGGAAGATCAGCAAGCTTCATTACTACCTCACGTTCCGCGCGAACTACGAGGGCGGTTGGGCGAAGTCGCCGTTGCCGATCGAAGGGCCGAGCGAAACGCTTCCGGCCGACGCTCCTCCAACCGAGGTGTACGGCTCGTTGCCGGAGGTGTATCTGCCTCCGTTCCATTACGCGAATCTCGGCTCCAGTTTCGAACCTCGTCCGGATCTTGGTACGCCGCCGCAGGATCTCGCCGCTCTCGCGAAGCGCATCAGCCTGCTGAATGACGAGATCGAAGTGCAGAACGTGCAGCGGGCTTACGGCTACTACGTCGACAGGAACCTGTGGGACGAAGTCAGTGAGCTCTTCGCTGAGAACGGCAGCGTCGAGATCGGCGGTCGCGGAGTCTTCGTTGGCAAGAAGCGCGTGAATCAGTACATGCACTTTCTCGGGAAGCAGGGCCCGCAGCACGGCTGGCTCTTCGACCACTCGCAATGGCAGCCGGTCACGCATGTGTCCGAGGACGGCAAGACCGCGAAACAGCGTCTGCGCGCGTTCGTGATGGGTGGAACTCAGGGCACCGGCGAAGCAGTGCCGGCGTTTGCAGTCTGGGGCGAGTGCACCTACGAAAACGAGTACGTGAAGGAAAACGGCGTCTGGAAGATCGCGAAGCTCTACGGCTTCTTCAACATGTACACCCCGTACTCAGACGGCTGGGGCAGGACCGCAATGCCGATCACGAAGGTCGAGAAGAACCTTCCGCCGGACCTTCCGCCGACACGGCTTTACGAGATGTATCCCACTGTAACGAAGCTCGACTACCACTATAAGAATCCCGTCACCGGCAAATAGCCCAGCAAATAGTCCAGGGCGGGCCGAAGGCCAGGGAGGGTCGAATGCACAATCGGAAGAAAGCGCGCGCCGTCGGCCACGTCGCGCTGGACGCGCTACTGCTTGTTTGCGCCAAGGCTCGCGCCCAGCAGGAAGCGGCGGCCTGGCCTTAAGGTCCGGCCACCCACACCGACTGCATGTTGACCCACTCGCGCATGCCGGCGACTCCAAGCTCGCGACCGTAGCCCGAGAGCTTGATGCCGCCGACGGGCATGCGCGGGTCCGACGCGCTCGTCGCGTTGATGAACACGCCGCCCGCTGCGATTCGCCTGGCGAGCGAGCGCGCACGAGAAACATCCCGGCTCCAGATGGCGCTGCTGAGCCCATAGCGTGAGTGGTTCGCGAGGGCTGCGGCGTCCTCGGCGTCGCGGGCTCGCATGATCGCTGCCACGGGGCCGAAGGTTTCCTGGCACACGACAGGCATCCCCGGCGTTGCGTCGGTGATGACGGTGGGCTCGTAAAAAAAGCCGCGACCCGGGCGCGGGTGTCCGCCCATCACGAGCTTCGCGCCGGCGGCGGTCGAATCGCGCACCTGCGTGTACAGGGTGATGCGCAGGTCGTCACGCGCGAGCGGCCCGATCTTCGTCGCGCGATCCAGCGGATCGCCGCTTCGAAGCTTGCGTACCTCTTCGACGAAGCGCTCCTCGAACTGCGCTGCGACCCCGGGCGTGACGATGAAGCGTTTCGCGGCGAGACACACCTGCCCGCAATTCGAGAATCGCGCCCTCACGCCAGCAGCCACAGCGGCATCGAGATCCGCATCGTCGAGCACGATGAACGCATCGGAGCCACCGAGCTCCAGCACGGATTTCTTGCAAGCTGCGCCCGCCTGAGCTGCTACAGCAGCGCCAGCCGCGGGGCTTCCCGTGAGCGTTACGCCGGCAACTCGCGAATCCGTGATCACACGGCCGATCCGCTCAACCGGAATCGGCAGGTTCTGAAACGCACCTTCCGGAAACCCCGCGCGGTTCATCAGGTCCGCCACGAGCTGCGCGCACCCAAGCACGTTCGGCGCATGCTTCAGAAGCACGGTGTTGCCCGCCATGAGCAGCGAAACGGCGCACCGGAAGATCTGCCAGACGGGAAAATTCCACGGCAGGATGGCCAGAACGGTTCCGAGCGGCAGATACGAGATGTAGCTCTGCCTCGCTTCGGTCTGCACGAGCTCATCCGCGAGCCACTGCTCCGCGCGGTCCGCAACGTATTCGCAGTTCCACGCCGACTTGTCGACCTCGGCTTCCGCTTCGGCAAGCGGCTTGCCCATCTCCAGAGTGATGGTTCGCGCGAGATCGTTCTTCGCCGCACGCAGCAGCGCCGCGGCGGTTTTCATCGGCACGGCGCGCTCCGCGCAGCTCATCGCGCTCCAGGTGAGATTCGCGCGAGTGGCCCGGACGAGCGCCGCCTCGATGTCCGGATCGGTGAGGAAGGGATGGGTTCCGACGGTTTCACCCGTCGCAGGGTTGATTGACGATGGCATTTCTTCAGTATCCGGACTCGCCACGTGGCGGTTTTGCCCTACGCGGAACTGCCATTTGCCGGGGGCGGAAACGGCCGATGCGCTGCCCGAGACCTTCCGGTAAGGTCCCTGCACCACAACGAGCCAGGGGCTTCACGGGCCCCGTGCCTTCACGGGGCATCTGTATTCGCAAGGGGGCGCTTTGGACGTCTACAGCACTGCCAGCGTGCCACGCGGTTCCCGCGCGTCCTACTGGAACGAGCTCTACCAGCGCCGTTTCGCGCAGGTGACCTTCAACCCGCTCGACCGGGACGGATTCGAGGCGGAGCTGCGCATGGGCGCGATCGGGCCCATCGGCATGGCGCGTATCCATTCCAAGCCGACGGTTGTCGAACGCAACCGCTCGCACATCAGCCGCAGCAGCGGCCGGCTGTTCTCGTTCCTTCTTCAGACGCGGGGCTGCAGCGTGTTCTCGCATTACGGTCACGAAACCCGGATGGAAGAGGGCGATTTCACCCTGTGCGACAACGCGGCACCTCATCGCTTCAACTTCTCGGAAGGCGCGGATCTCGTCATCCTGCGCATCACGCCCGAGGTGCTGAAGAACTATCTGCCCTCGCCCGAGCAGCTTTGCGGGCTGCGCCTGCCGGCGAGCAAGGGCATTACGGGCACCGCCGCGAACATGGCGCAGAAGCTCTGGACTCTCGTGGAAGCCGGCCTGCCCGAGAAGTTCAGCGACATGGTCGCGCGCAACGTGCTGGACATCATGGCGACCTCGTACGCCATCGTGTTCGAAACCTCGTTCACCGATTCCACTGCCGTGACGTGCCGGCGGCAGCAGGCCATCCGCTTCATCGAGGGGCAGCTGCGGGATCCGGACCTCACTCCTTGTACTGTCGCGAAAGCGCTCGGGATCTCAGCTCGCTATCTGCGTATGCTGTTCCGCGGCGAGGACGAGAGCGTTTCGCGATACATCCTGCGGCGAAGGCTCGAAGAGTGCGCGAAGCAGCTCTCGAGCGCGCTGTGGACGGGCCACACGATCACGGACATCGCGTTCGCCTGCGGCTTCAACAGCGCGGCGCATTTCACGCGGGCATTCCGCGATCAGTACGGCATGACGCCGAGCGAGTACCGCCGGGTCCAGAGCGCCAAGTCAGCGACGGTTGTCCCGCAACCCACGTCCCTGCGGCTCACCTGATCGTCACAGCCGTCGATTGCGGATTTCCTCTTTCATCCCATTGCCGTTCCGCGTGAGCGAAGCGTGGCACGCGAACGCCGTGCGAGCTTCGCCTCCTGTCATCACACATGATCAGGGGGTTTCATGGGCAGCTTGGGTTCGAGGGGCGCCATGTTGCTGGCGCTGGGGCTGGGAATGAGTGGCACGGCGATGGGCGAGCCGCAGGCCGCCAGCGGACCTGCACCCGCCGAGCCGGAAGCATCGCGGGAACTCGCCGAAGTGCAGATCACCGGCTCGCGCGTGAAGCGCAGCGGGTTCGACGCACCCAATCCTCTCACCGTCGTGAGCGCCGAGCAGATCGAGCAGCTCGGGCAGGTGAGCGTCGCGGAGACGTTGAATACGCTCCCGCAGAACACTGCGTTCCAGTCCGACACGAACATCGGCATCGTCGGTACCGCAAACGTCGGGTCCACCTTCGCGAACCTGCGCGGTCTCAATCCCTTCTATGGGACCCGTACGCTCACGCTGGTGGACTCGCGTCGATTCGTGCCGACGTCCGACGGCGGCGCTGTCGACCTGAACATGATTCCGTCGATGCTCGTCGGCCGCATCGAGACGGTGACGGGTGGCGCTTCCGCGGCATACGGCTCGGATGCGGTCGCGGGCGTCGTGAACGTGATCCTCGACAAGAGCCTTGAGGGCATCAAATCCCAGATCGACTACGGGCAGACGTTCTTCGGAGACGGGCAGTCGAAGCACGCATCGCTGGCCGGTGGCTTCAAGTTCGCGGGCGATCGCGCGCACCTGCTGTTGGGCGCCGAATACCACGACAGCGGCGGAGTAGGGGACTGCGCGGCGACCCGCGTATGGTGCGCGCAGGGCTACGACATTTTCACCAACTCCGGCTTCACGACGCTGAACGACCAGGGCCAGCGCGTGGCATCGGGATACAACATCCCCGGATCGCCCACCTACGGGCAGCCCAACTTCGTCATCGGCCCGGGCTCCAGGCAGTCGTTCAACGTTGCACAGGGTGTGTTCCGCGATCTGAACCCGACGCCCGCGGCGCTTCGCTACAAGCGGTTCAACGACGCAGGGACCGCGCTCATCGACATGGACCCGGGCCTCTACAACAGCACCATCGCCATCGGTCCGCGGCAGGGTGGCGACGGTGACTCGACGTATGAGGATTCCGCGCTCCGCGCACCGATCGAGCGGTACTCGCTCTTCAGCCACCTGAGCTACAACTTCACCGATTCGCTGCAGGGAACGCTCGAAGCTTCGTTCGGTGGCCGCGATGTGTCGGTGGCCCAGCAGATTGCCGGCCCCCGGTCTACGTTCTTCATCCGGCCGGACAACGCGTACTTGCCGGCGTCCGTAGCGGCGCTGTTTCCCGCGAACGGCCAGGCGAGCCTCGGCAAGGACATCGACTCCTCCGAGTTTCGCAGCGTGAATACGGCGAAGGCGAAGACCTTCCGCGTCGTCGCCGGCCTCGAAGGCTCGGTGTTTTCCGACTGGGAATGGGACGCGTACTACCAGTACGGCCGGAATACGCGCGACCAGACGGTCTCGAACACGCGCGTGAATACGTTCTTCCAGTACGCACTGGACGCCGTTCGTGCGCCAAACGGCGACATAGTGTGTCGCGCGGTGCTCGAGGGAAATCCGGATGCGGCCGGCTGCGTGCCGATGAATCTCTTCGGCCTCAACAACCTCACGCCGGAAGCCGTCGCATATGCCTATCGCACGACTCAGGAGAACTTCGAGTACAAGCAGAACGTCGTCGCCGCGAGCCTGAACGGCAACCTCTTCGACGGCTTCGGGGCGGGCCCGATCGGAGCGGCGCTGGGTGCGGAATACCGCACCGAAACCGGCGACGTCACCCACGGCGACATCCCGTACTACAACCAGTTCGCTTTCACCTTCGGACTGGATTTCGGCGGCGACATCAAGGTTGCCGAAGCGTTCACGGAGCTGAACGTGCCGCTGCTGAGGGACAAGCCGTTCGCGCAGTTCCTCGAGCTGAACGCGGCGGTTCGCAAGACCCGCAACAGCAATGAGGATGCGGTCACCGGAAGCTCCAGGGACACGAACATCACGAGCTGGAAGGCGAGCGCCATCTGGGATCCGGTGACGTGGCTGCGCCTGCGGGGAACGCGCTCCCGTGACATCCGCGCCGCCGGATTCCGGGAGCTGTATCAGAAGTCCGTTCCGACGGAGCCCGGCACGACACAGGGCCGCGTGAGCAATCCCTTCAACGGCAATGCGGTCGATGAGACGCCGATCCTCGGGGGCGGCGACTTCGGGCTGACTCCGGAGCTTGCGGACACGACTACTGCCGGCTTCGTGCTCTCGCCCGGCGGGTTCGCCGAAGGCCTGCGCTTCTCGGCGGACTGGTACCAGATCAAGATCAACGACGCGATCACCACGACGTTCGGCCAGCAGCTCGTCGATTTCTGCTTCAACCTGAACGCGTTCTGCGATCGCATCACCTTCGCCGGGAACGACCGAACGAACATCACGTTCATCCGCGCCACGCAGGTGAATCTCTCCACCTTCACCTCGCGCGGGGCGGACTTCGAGATCGACTACACGCTGCCGATGCAACGGCTGTTCGACGGGACGGACGGCTATCTGAACTTCCGCCTGCTCGCGGCGTGGAACTACGACCTCATCGTCAACAGCGCGCCGGGTGCCGCGGTCCGCAATTTCGCGGGACAGACCGGTCCGAATCCGGCGTTCGGCGATTTCAACTCCGCGCCGAAGTGGCTGTTCAACGGGCTGCTGACGTACGCAAGAGGCGGTTTCTCCACGACCGTGAACGTGCGACACGTCGACGACGGCAAGCTCAACATCCTGCGCATCGGTCCGGACGATCCGGGATACAGCCCGTTCCTCACCAACAGCATCAGCGACAACACGGTGAGCTCCGCGACCTACGTGACCCTCGCAATGACCTACCAGATTCCCTGGAACGGCGAGGCGAGCGGCGTCGAGGTGTTCGGCGTGATCAACAACCTGTTCGACAAGGATCCGCCGATCGCCCCGGGTGGGGGCGGCGGCGGCGGCTCGAACTATCCCACCAACCCTGTGTACTTCGACACGCTCGGCGCGCAGTTCCGCCTGGGCCTGCGCGCAACGTTCTGACCAAAACGATGAGAGACTTTTCCAGAACCATCACGATTCACCAGCTCCGGACGCTCGCGTTCGGAGCTGGATGTCTCAATCAGTGTGCGCCGGCCCTGGCCGCGAGAGGATCGCGCTCGGTGCTGGTCGTGACAGCACCGCCGCTGATCGATCTCGCCACGCCGCTCGTGGACGAGCTCCGCAAGTCCGGCTGCATGGTGCGCGTCTGGTCGGAGGCGAAGCAGGAACCCACCATTCGTGACTTCGAAGCAGCGCTTGCGGTAGGGCGTGAGGTGCGCGCGGATGCGGTCGTGGGGTTCGGCGGCGGCAGCGCGATGGATGTCGCGAAGCTGGTCGCCGCGTTTCTGGCGAGCCCCCAGTCCGTTCACGACGCGTTTGGCGTCGGCAAGCTGCAGGGGCGTGCGATCCACCTCGTCTGCGTCCCGACGACGTCGGGCACCGGCAGCGAAGTGTCGCCGATCGCCATTCTTCTCGACGAGTCGGACGAGCTGAAAAAGGGCGTCGTGAGCCCGCATCTCGTGCCGGACGCGGCGTACGTGGATCCGATGCTCGCCGTCACCATGCCACCCGCAGTGACGGCGGCCACCGGCATCGACGCTTTCACCCATTGCCTGGAAGCGTTCGCGAATCGGTTCGCGCATCCCATCGTGGACAACTATGCCCTCGAAGGCTTGCGGCTCATCTCCGGAAACCTCGCGCGGGCGATCGAGAACGGTACGGATATCGAGGCACGCACTTGCGTCTCCCTCGGCAGCCTGTACGGCGGCCTGTGTCTCGGCCCGGTGAACACGGCGGCGATTCACGCCTTGTCCTATCCGCTGGGCGGCGAATTCCACGTCGCGCACGGTGTAGCTAATGCAGTTCTCCTGCCACATGTGCTGGAGTTCAACCTGCCTGCCGCGCCAAAACGATACGCGGAGGTGGCGATCGCGCTGGGCGCATCACCAGGGGGGACGGATGAGCAGCTGGCCGCACGCGGTCTGGATCGGGTCCGGGAGCTTCTGCACAAGTGCGGGCTGCCAAGCCGGCTCTCGCAGTTCGGCATCGGCGCCGCATCGATCGATCACATGGCGCGCGCGGCGATGACCGTTCAGCGGCTTCTCGAAAAGAACCTGCGCGTCGTCACGGAGCGGGACGCGCGGGAGATCTACAGGGCAGCGCTTTGATCGGCCGCTGGTACACCGAGTCCACCGCGAAGGTGAAGCGCGTCTTCTGGACGTGCTCGTCGGCGTGGGCGCTCGATGCGATGGACGCGCTGGTGTACCAGTACATGATCCCCACGCTCGTCGTGGCGTTCGGCATGACGCTGCAGGAAGCGGGGCTGATCGCAACCTCGAACTACTTTGCGTCTGCCATCGGCGGCTGGCTTGGCGGGTGGCTCTGCGACAGGTACGGCCGAGCGCGGATCCTGCAGGTCACGATTGCCTGGTTCGCGTTCTTCTCGTTCCTCTCGGGATTTGCGCAGTCGTACGAGCAGTTGCTCCTGATCCGCATCCTGCAGGGGCTCGGGTTCGGTGCGGAGTGGGCCGTCGGCGCGGTGTTGCTCGCGGAGATGGTTTCGCCGGCTCATCGCGGCAAAGCCGTCGGGACCATGCACAGTGGAGCCGCGGTCGGTTCGGGACTCGCTGCGCTTCTTGCAGGTCCCTTTCTTTCGCTCTTCGATCCCGAATACGCCTGGCGTGTCGTGTTCTGGGTGGGCCTGCTGCCGGCGATCCTGATCGTGTTCATTCGCCGGAGCGACGACGAATCCGAGGTGTACCGCGAGGCGAGCCGGCGCGCACGCGCGGAAGGGCGCAAAACCAGCGTTCTCACGATCTTCGCTCCGCGCCTGATCCGCACGACCTTGCTGGCCGCGCTCCTCGCGCTGGGCGCGCAAGGCGCGGGTTACGCAGTAAGCAACTATCTGACGACGTTCCTTCAGAGCGAGCGCGGGCTGACAGCCGCAGTCGCCGGCCTCTACGTTCTGGGTAACAGCGCGGGCGGATTCCTCGGCTTTCTCGCGAACGCCGCGATCAGCGACCGTGTCGGCCGCCGCCGCATTTTCCAGATGTTCGGAGTGGGGTTCATCATCGCCGCGACGTTCTACCTGTACGCGCCGCTCGGGAACTCGCCTTTCACGCTCCTGCCGGCCGGAATCGTCTACGGCTTCTTCCAGTTCGGGATCTACGCGTCTTTCGGGCCTTACTTCTCGGAGCTGTTCCCGACTGAAGTGCGCGGCACCGGCCAGGCGTTCGCATACAACTTCGGGCGCGCATCGAGCGGAATCTTCATTCAGGGCGTCGCGTTCATCGCGGCGTTCACCTCGGTGAGCGGCGGGATGCTGATCATGGGGATCGCCGGTGTGACCTGCGCGATCCTGGCAACGCTGCTGCTTCCCGAAACCGTCGGGCGCGACCTCGCCACCGTCGGAACAATGGTCAAACGAGAGACAGGGTATGAATCGAACGGAACGACTGCTCGCGACGCAGGAACTGTATAGCCTCCTCATCGAGTACTGGCACGACGTCGACACGAACTGGGGCCGGAACGCGCCCGAGTACTACACCGAGGACGGCGTGTTCGAGGGTCCCGAGGCGACTTACCAGGGCCGCGAGAAGATCCGGCAGTTCTACGAGTGGCGAGTGACGCGCGGCAAGCGGCTTGCCGTGCATGCAGTGACCAACTTCCGAGTTGTATTCGAGAGCGACAATCGCGCGACCAGCACGTGGTACATGCACCTCTACGCGGCCGACGGCGTGCCGGTGCTGCCGACGCATCCGCCAATCCAGATCGCTCTTGTGACCGATACCTGCGTGCGCGATGAATCGGGCCGGTGGCTCTACGCGCACCGGAAGTTCGAAGCTTGGTTCCAGGGCGGCACGCCACCCACGAATCCGAAACTTTGATCCGCGCGGAAGCGGGAATTGATCGTTGCGGAAGGTGAGCCGGAAAAGTTCTTTCGCAATCCTGGGGACCGGTAGTAACGTGAATCGGATATGAAGTACGCAGCCACAGCCATCCTCTTCGGCCTCTTCAGTGCCGCTTCGGTCGACACGGTCGCGCAGGAGGCCCGTCCCCTCCGCGTGTACGGGAACGTCACCACCATCGAGCTCGCGCCGGTGCTGCTCGCGGCGGATCGTTACTACAAGGCGCCAGTCACCGTCACGAACGGCGGCGTGCCGAATCTCTTCCGGCCTGGCGAGGCGGACGTGGCGACGAACGCGGAGACGCAGGCATTGCGTGTATCCGTGGACAACCCGAGCCTCCGCATCATCCTCACGGTTTCCGAAGGGTTCTATCGCGTGGTCGCCCGCCGCTCGGCGGGGATTACGAAGCTCGCGGATCTGAAGGGCAAGCGCGTCGCGACGGTGCCGCGCACGTCCGCCGGGTTCTATCTCAAGAAGATGCTGGCAACGGTGGGGCTCACGGAGGAGGACGTCACCATCGTGACGCTCGTTCCGCTGGCGCAGATTCCCGGCGCGCTGAAGCGTGGCGAGATCGATGCGGTGGCGGTCTGGGAGCCGGAGGTCCAGCTCGCCGCGGAACCGCTCGGCTCGGACATCATCGAGTTCCAGGATCGCTCGGTGTATCGCGAGCTCTTCAATCTCAACACCACGGCCGAGGCGCTTGCGAACCCGGAGATGCGCCGGCAGATCGTCGCGTTCGTGCGCGCGGTCGTCCGGGCGTCGTCCAGCGTTCGCCGGGATCCGCAAGGCGTGTGGCCGCTCGTCGCGAAGTCCGGCGGCTACGACGTGTCCGTGATCTCGCGCGCGTGGCATCACCACGGCTATCCGGGAAACATCGTTCCGGACCTGCTCGACGTGCTCACCGAGGAGGAAGTGTGGGTCGCGAAGGAGCGGAATCGCACCCCGCGCACGCGTGAGCAGCTGGCCACGCTCATTGATACCAGCGTGCTGAAAGAAGCGCTGGAGCTGGAGGCCGCAGAAGCCCGCGCGGCGAGCGTCGCGCAGCGAATCGATCGGCTCAGCCGGAAGGTGGATGGCGAGGAAGCGATCCGCTCCGTGAAACGTCTGCAGCACGCCTACGCGCACTATCTGGAAGCTGGCAGATGGGACGACGCGGCGGAGCTCTTTCAGCTCGCCGCCGAGTCCAGCGACCAGTCCGTCACGCGCAGGGGCCGCGCCGAGATTCGCAAGGCCATCGCGGAAGGGTGGGGCGGCGGCAAGGCGGGCCTGCTCGAAGGTGAGCTGAATTCCGTCCTGTTCCTCTCTCCGGTGATCACGCTGGATCAGGATGGGCGCACGGCCCGCGGCCGCTGGCACGCGATGTTCCTGCGCGGCAAGTTCGGAAGGTCCGCAACCTGGGCCGGCGGCATCTACGAGAACGAGTACGCACGCGAGGGCGGCGTCTGGAAGATTTCGAAGGAGCGCTACTACCCGCAGTTCGCGGGCCCGTACGAAACGGGCTGGCGGAATGTCGTGAGCGCGAGTGGTGCGCAGCCCGGCCTCGTGCCGTATCACTACACGCCGGATCGCGCCGGTGCTCCCATTCCGGACGCAGCGCCGTGGCAGATGCCGGCAGTCGAGACGCCCGGGCAGCAGGCCAATCGGCTCAAAGGTCTCCAGCGGCGTGCGCGCGAGCTGAACGACGTATCGTCGGTGCTCAATCTGCAGAACGCCTGGGGCTTCTACGTCGACCGCAAAATGTGGGACGACGCGGCCGCGCTCTTCGCCGCGAACGGCACGATGGAGCTCGGACAGCAGGGTGTGTATGTCGGATCGAAAAGCATCCGCCGCGCGCTCAACCAGTTCGGGCCGAAGGGGCTGAAGGAGGGCGAGGTCAACGATCACCTGCAGCTCAACCCCGTCGTGACGATCTCCGCTGACGGCAAGACGGCGAAGGCGCGCGGCACGCAGCTCGGCATGACCGGCGTGAACAATGTCGGCGCGCAGTGGGGCATCTCGATCTTCGAGAACACGTACGTGAAGGACAACGGCGTGTGGAAGATCGAATCGATGCGCGTCTATCCGCGCATGACGACGGATTACGCGAAGGGCTGGGCGCTCGATGCGCAGCCGGTCGCGACGGCCAACCGGCGTTTTCCTGCGGACCGTCCCCCGACGCAGACCTTCGCGAGCTATCCCACTTTCTTCGTGCCGGAGATGAGCTTCGCAAATCCCGGAGCGCCGCCGTCCGCCATTCGCGAGACGGTCGAAGCGCCTTCGCCGGCCGGTGCGCCGAGCGCTGCCCCCTTGTCCCCCGCCGAGCTCGAAGCTCTCCTTGCGGAAACGGAGCGGATGGTGGCGACGGCGGAAGCGTTCGATGGCGCCGAGAACGTGTCGAACGCGTACGGCTACTACATCCACGAGTTCGTGTGGAACGAGTGCGCCGATCTTTTCGCTCTGAACGGCGAGAAGGAGCTTTCGTACATCGGCAACTATGTCGGGCGCGAGCGGATCCGCAAATCCATGATCACTCGCTACGGCAACGGCGGGCGTCGCGGACCGACGATGGCGATTCACCAGAAGACGCAGCCGTTCGTCACGGTCGCGCCGGACGGCCAGTCAGCCCGCATCCGGCTGAGACTTTTCCAGGTCAACAGCGCCGCGGCGGCGGACGGTTCCTACATCGCCGGCATCTACGAGAACAGCATCGTGCGCGAGCACGGCGTGTGGAAGATCCAGAAGATGGATCTCGATTACGTCTGGACCACCAGCTACAAGAACGGCTGGGCCAACGTGAAGGGCAGCGAGCAGCGCGCGTTCGCGCCGACCGCGCCTTTCCCGTTTCCGCCGGACGGTCCGCTGCGCGGGGTCGCCGTCGCGCCGTTCCCGAAGATCGACAACGTCGCGTTTCATTTCCGGAACCCGGTTTCCGGACGCGAACCCCCGGTGATGCTGAAGTAGCGGGACGCAGCGCGTGGCGAAATCCGTCATCGTGACGTGCGCGGTCACCGGCTCGATCCACACTCCGAGCCAGTCGCCATATCTGCCGCTCACGCCTCGCCAGATCGTGGAGGAGAGCGTCGCGGCGGCGGAAGCCGGCGCCGCTGTGCTTCATCTGCATGCCCGGGATCCGGTGGATGGCCGTCCCACCGCGGATCCCGCCGTCTTCATGCAGTTCCTTCCGGAAATCCGCGAGCGCACGTCCGCCATCGTGAACATCACGACGGGCGGCGGGCCGGGCATGTCTCTCGAAGAGCGCCTTGCCGCTCCGGAGGCGGCGAGCCCCGAGATGACCTCGCTGAACATGGGCACGATGAACTTCGCGGGCTTCGTCGCCCTGGAGAAGCTGCCCTCGCTGAAACACGAGTGGGAACGGCATTTCCTCGACATCGCCCGCCGCCACACCTTCCGCAACACGTTCGAGGACGTCGAGACGGTGATGAACCGGCTCGGGAAGGGCCACGGCGTGCGCTTCGAATTCGAGTGCTATGACGTCGGGCACCTGTTCAATCTCGCGTACATGCTGGACCAGAAGCTGTACGAGCCGCCGCTTTTCCTGCAGTTCGTGCTGGGCATTCTCGGCGGCATCGGCGCGGAGCTGGATCAGCTGCTGCACATGGTGCGCACGTCCGAGCGGCTGTTCGGTCGCGACATCGAGTGGTCTGTGCTCGCTGCCGGCCGGCACCAGATGGCGATGGCCACGCACAACGCGCTGCTCGGCGGGAACGTTCGCGTAGGACTTGAGGACAGTCTCTACATCGGGCCGGGGCAGCTCGCCCGCTCGAACGCGGACCAGGTCCGCAAGATCGTTCGCATTCTCCAGGAGCTGTCGCTCACCGTTGCGACTCCGGAGGAAGTGCGCACGAGGCTGGCGCTCAAGGGCGCGCGGCACGTGCGGTTCTGAGAACAGGTGTTGAATCGGGTGCGACATGTACAGCCCTTCTGATCCACGATCCAGGCTTGCCAGCAGCGGTGCGCCAGCGGCCGCGGCGGCTTCGCCTTATGAAGATGCTGCTTCGATGGCCTATGCGGCCGCGGAGTACGTGAAGTTTCACGAAGTGCCCCCGGCGGAGTCCTCACCGGGCGCCAACACCTGGTACGCGCGCGGCCAGAACTTCGTCATCGCGTACACCGAAGCGAAGGAACGCACCGTTCTGACTCGTGAGGCGCAGTTGGACGAATACGTGCTGCTGCTTCCCGCGCCCGAGATCAGGGCGACCATTCAAGCGGGCGGCGAGACGAAAGAGGTGAACGGGTATTCGATCGTCATCGTGCCGCCGGGACCGAGCAGCATCGAAATATCGGGCGGCACCGTCGTTCGCGTGATCAGCTCGCGAAACGAGGACGTCGCGGCGAAGTGCTCCAATGCCGCCTCGTATGCGCAGCCTCATCCGAACATTCCGCCGTTCCAGCAGTGGCCGGATCCGCCGGGCGGCTTTCGCATCCGCGCTTACAGCCTGGACGTGCCTCCGCAGGAGGGGCGCTTCGGCCGGATCTGGCGGTGTACGACGATGATGATCAACTTCCTGCCGCGCGAAGGTCCGCGGGATACGAGGAAGCTTTCGCCACATCATCACGCGGACTTCGAGCAATGCTCGCTCGCGCTCGCCGGCACGTTCACGCATCACCTGCGCTGGCCGTGGGGCGCGAACATGCATGATTGGCGGCCGGACGATCACGAAGTGTGTCCCGCGCCGTCGATCGCAGTGATTCCGCCGCCCGCCATTCATACTTCCGCCGCGAGCGATCCCGCTGGAAATCAGCTGGTGGACATCTTCTCGCCGCCCCGCGTCGACTTTTCGAAGATGGACGGCTGGGTGCTGAATGCCGACGAATATCCGATGCCCTGAGAGAACTGCCGAATGAGTGCCGGTGCAGCCCCTGCCGCCGCGAGCCCTGACGAGCCGAGCCTGGACGACGCCCCCATCGTCGATGCGCATGCCCACATCTGGACGCGGGACATGCCCCTGGGCGCAAATGCCTGGCACGAGCCGGAATACGCATACACCGCTGAAGATTATCTGCGCACGCTCGACGAGCACGGGGTGCACTTCGGCGTGATTGCCGGCATCAGCATCTACGGCTACTACAACGACTACATGCTCGATCAGCTGCGCAAGTACAAGCGACTGCGCGGCACGGTGAACATTCCGCCGTCGACGGACCGCTATGTGCTCGAGCGAATGAAGGCGGATGGTGTCGTGGGCGTGCGCCTTCAGCTCACTCGCCGGAAACAGCTGCCGGATCTCGCGAGCGAGGATTATCGGCTGCTGTTCCGGCGCATCGCGGACCTCGACTGGCATGTCCACGTCGTCGTCGAAGGGCAGCTCTGGCCGGAAATTCTGCCGAAGCTGGAGGCGACGGGCGTGAAGCTCGTGATCGATCACTTCGGGCATCCCGATCCCGAGCGCGTCGAGAATTGCCCGGGATTCGAGGCCGTGCTGCGTTCGGTGGAGAAGGGGCGCACGTGGGTGAAGCTTTCCGCTGGCTATCGGCTCACGTGGCCAGCGGTGGGGCAGCCGACGCGGGACCCGCGTGCTGTGGAAATGGCGCGTCGTCTCGCGCGCCGGCTTCTTGAAGAGGCGGGACCGGAGCGCCTCGTGTGGGGAAGCGACTGTCCCTTCGTGGGCTTCGAAAGCGCCGTCACGTACCGGGACACGCTCAAGGACCTCATGACCTGGGTGCCGGACCCGATAGTCCGCCGCAAGATCTCCGCTACCGCACTGAAGCTCTATTTCAGCTGAGCGCTTCCGGGAGCCCTCGGGCTTGGAGCCGTGAGCCTGATGGTGCTGCTGCTGTCGACGCCTTCGTCATACAGCGCTCTGTCCGACGGCGCCGGCGTTCTGCTGGATGGCCGCGCGCGGCTTGCCGGGCACGCCCCTCTGCGGGACGCTGAAGCTCTATTGCTGGGCGCTTCCGAGCGCCTGGCGATGCACTGAGGCGCGCGCGGCCGCGCGCCGACCCGGCAGCCACTGATGACTTCCGAGCCGCCCGGCGATTGAGGGCTTCCCCCGTTCGATAGCCGCACGTCACCGCCAGCGGAAGGCCGCAACCCCGCGCCGCCGGGTTATCATGCCGCCCCGTTTTTCTTGGGCCGCCTCGGAAACTCCCGCACCATGATCATCGACTGCCACGGGCACTACACCACCGCACCCGCCGACCTTCAGAAATACCGCGACAGCCAGATCGCGGGCCTCAAGGACCCGGCCCACGTCCCGCAGAAGGCCAATCTGAAGATCAGCGACGACCAGATCCGCGAGAGCCTGGAAGGCGCACAGCTCAAGTTCCAGCGCGAGCGCGGCACCGATCTCACGATCTTCTCGCCCCGCGCCTCCGCCATGGCCCACCACATCGGCAACGAGACGACGAGCCGGCACTGGACGCAGGCCTGCAACGATCTCATCAAGCGCGTGGTGGACCTGTATCCCGACAACTTCGTCGGCGTGTGCCAGCTCCCGCAGTCACCGGGCGTGCCGCCGGCCAACAGCGCAGCGGAGCTCGAGCGCTGCGTGAAGGAGCTTGGGTTCATCGGCTGCAACCTGAATCCGGATCCGTCCGGCGGCAACTGGACCGCTCCGCCGCTCACGGACAAGCACTGGTACCCGTTGTACGAAAAGATGGTGGAGCTCGACGTTCCGGCGATGGTGCACGTGAGCTCTTCGTGCAACCCGAACTTCCATGCGACGGGCGCGCATTACATCAACGCGGACACCACCGCGTTCATGCAGTTCATCACGGGCGATCTGTTCAAGGATTTCCCGACCATCAAGTTCATCATCCCGCACGGCGGCGGCGCGGTGCCTTACCACTGGGGCCGTTATCGCGGGCTTGCGCAGGACCTGAAGCGGCCGCTGCTGACGGACATGATGCGCAACAACGTGTTCTTCGACACGTGCGTGTATCACCAGCCCGGCATCGACCTGCTGTTCAAGGTCGTGCCTCACGACAACATCCTCTTCGGCTCGGAGATGGTCGGCGCCGTGCGCGGTATCGATCCCGAGACGGGCTTCTACTACGACGACACCAAGCGCTACATCGAAGCGCTGCAGCTGCCGGACGCGGACAAGAAGAAGATTTACGAAGGGAACGCGCGCCGTGCCTATCCGCGGCTCGGCGCGATCCTGGATCGCAAGAACAAGCAGTAGAAGAGCGAACGTAGGCACCATTCCCGGTCCTTCCGGGCCGCCGGGCGATTGAGGGCCTCTTGAGAGGCCATCGATCGCCGGGCGGCCGGAAGAATGGAGAACGGGAACGAGGGAGCAGGCGAGGACGACGCTGGTCCTGCCGTCCTGGCAGTCCTATGCCGTGTGCTGAAGCACACGCCCCCTTCGCGAGTGAAACCGCCATCCGGCGGGTGTCTTCACAAACACGTCGTCGAAACGCCCGATCAGCACGCGCTCATCCGACTTGAGCCCGAACTGCGGGTGGGCCGCCTGCTCGGCGGAAGCCGTGTAGAGCATCACGCGATGATGCCCCGTCGCTCGCTCCGCCGATTCCACCGAGATCACCACGTTCGAGCACGTGTGATGCATCACCCGATTGGTCGGGCGCGCCTCGAACATCTTCACGATGGCGTCACGCCCGCTCACCACCGTATTCGGGTCGATGGGGCGGGCGTACGTCGCGTCTTCCGTGAAAAGCTCGTGCAGGCGGGCTTCGTTGCGCCCATCGATGGCAGCGAAGAACTCGTTGATCAGCCGTTCGCACGCCCGTTCGATCGCGAGCACGTCGAGGTCGGAGAGCGCTGCCATGCCGCCTGCCCTTACTTGTACTTCAGGCCCATCTCGGCGAGCTTCTCGCGCATCTTGTACATGTCGAGGCCGAGCTCGCCCGAGGCGAGGCGCCTGCGCTTGTCTTCCTCGTTCGCGGTTCGCTTCTTCGCAGCCTCCGCCACCTTCGCGGCGTCCGCGCGCGGAACGATGCAGACGCCGTCATCGTCCGCGACGACGACATCGCCTGGCTCGATGCGCTGGCCCGCGCACATCACCGGCACGTTCACGGAGCCGAGGCTGGCCTTGATGGTGCCCTGGGCGAAGATCGCCTTGCTCCACACCGGGAATTTCATCTGCGTGAGCGTCGCGACGTCGCGCACGCCGGCCTCGATGACGAGCGCCTTCACGCCATGCGCCTGGAGCGACGTGGCGAGGAGGTCGCCGAAGTAGCCGTCTTCGCAGGGCGAGCTCGGCGCAACGACGAGGATGTCGCCCGGCTTCACCAGCTCGACCGCGACGTGAATCATCCAGTTGTCGCCCGGAGGGGCGAGCACCGTGACCGCAGGGCCTGCGACGGCAGCCCCGGCGTAGATCGGCCGCATGTACGAACGGAGAAGGCCTGTGCGGCCCTGCGCCTCGTGCACGGTGGCAACCCCGTACTGGGCCAGCTGTTCGACGGCGGAAGGATCAGGGCGCGCGATCTCGCGTACGGCGATGCCGATGGTCATGACTTACGAACCTGCGGTGGACGGAAGGGGAGGCGGGAGTATAGCGATGTAGCCGACCGGCACCAGCGCCCGGCCGGCGGCCGCGTGCAACGGCACCAGTGTGCCGCGAAGGAGTGAGCAGCCGTGCCGCAAGCAACCGCGCAGCGAGCGCCGTGGAGCGAGTGGCGCGGCCGAGCTGGAGGGAAGGGGCGGGGCGGCGGCCCGCGCGATGCGGGGCTTCGGCGCCGCGCCCGGCGGCGCTAGTTACTTCGCGTCCCTGGACTTCAGAAGCTCTTCGAGCGGCTTGAAGATCCCGTCGTACTTGTAATTCGGGATCTCGAACTCCCAGCCCTGCGTGCGCGTGGAGAGCTTCGTCGCCTCTTCGGCGGTTTCCGTGGCGGTCGACTTCGCGGTGACGGCGATGTACCGACGATCGCCATCCTCCCGGCCCTGCAGCTGCACTTCGAGCCCATCGAACGTGCGGAACGTCGCTGTGGGCTTGCCAGACGCCGGTTCGGCGGGCTTGCGAACGTCCGTCAGCGTGAACCCGGCAAGCTCGCGGGACACAGCGTTCGCCACGCTCGGGCTCGACAGCTCACGCCCCTTCGGAATGCCCGTGACGGTGAAATCCGCCTGATCCTTGTTCTCGCGGCTCACCTTGTACGAAGGCCCGCTTGCCGGCGCGATCTCCACTTCGCGGATGCGCGAGTCCGGGATATCCACCAGCGACGCATCGAGCCATCGCTGCGGATCCGCATCCACCATGATGTACGGCGTGGCCAGCACGCTCTGCTTCGCATCCGTCGCGCGTGCATACGCGGACTTCATCCCAGACACCCTGCCGAGGATCACCCCGTGCACCTTCTCCGGCGTCACGAGCTCAACCCGCGTGCCGGCAGCAGTGGGAGTGGTCACGTCTTCAACGCCGAGCTGCGAATACTTCTCGGGGTCGCTCGTCTTGGTCTCCACGACCGAAAGATCGCTGAGATCGAGCAACAGCTTGCGCACCTTGCCGGAATCCGCGGGGTACTCGCGCTCCACGACGACCCAGTTGTTCGGCTCCTTGCGCAGAGTGGCTTTCGATCCGTCCCCGCGCGAGATGCGAACCTCGGTTACGTCGTTGACCTGAGCCTTTAGCCCCGTGATCACCGGACTTCCCGCGCCGCTCTGCGCGTCCTCGATCTTGCGAGAGGACACCCAGAGACCCAGCGCGATCACCAATACCGCTGCGACAAGCAGCGCACCGACGCGACGCCCCGTCATGCTGCCGCCTCCTCAGCCTTGGGCAACACGAACTCCTTCCGCTTGCGTCTCCTCCACAACCCGACGCCAAGCGCGACGGCGGCGAACAGCACCGGAACCGCAACGATGTTCACGATCATGAGCGTGTTCCGGAGACTCTGGATGTCCTCGTTCAGGCCCAGGCGCACGTCACGCAGCTCCTTGCGGATGCGCAGTTGCTCTTCGCGGAAGCGCTGGACCTCCTTCTCCTGCTCCGCCGTGAGGATCATCGATGACTGGTCGTCACGCCGCGACTGCAGCTGCGTGAGCTTCTCTTCCGTGTTCTTCAGCTCTTCCTCGAGCCGCTGCTCGGTGGAGCGGAAACGATCTTCCGCATTCCGACGCAGCGCCTCGACCCGCGTGAACGGGCGCGTGAACGTCGCCCGGCCGCGCACGCTGATGAGATCCGCGCTGCCTGCCAGGTTATCCAGCGCGTTCGCGATGAGATCGCCGTTCGCGGCGAAGGCGCTCGCGACCCGCTGGCCGAACAGGTTCTGCATGCGTACCCACGTGAAGTCCTGCAGCACGTCCGTATCCGCGAAAACGATGACGTTGAGCGGCTTCGCGGACTCCTTCAGCGCGCCGCCTTCGGGCGCCGTGGCCCCTTCCGGCGGCCCGTCCGGGAAGGCCGACTTCACGTTGCCCGTGATGCGGGCCGCGAAGGCGTACCGCGTGCCCGTGGGCTTGAAGCCGTCACGAAGCGTGTTCGGATCGAACAGCATCTGGAAGCGCTCGACCGGAATCGGCGCGGCCTGCGCGCTCGAGGAGATGATCGGCTCGAACTGCGTGCTCGCGTCCTTCGCCGGGCTCACTGCACCCGTGAACACCATGTTCACCGACGAGAGTCCCGCCGCGACGACGTCCTTCGGATTGAAGGAATCGCGGCTCATGCCGAGCACGCCGAGGTGGCGCACGGGCTGGTCGCTCTGGCGCATCGGCACCATGAGCGCGTGCTCGAGATCGCCGATGACTTCGCGCGGATTGAACTCGACGCCCCACGCCTTGAGGATTCCGCCCGGATCCGACGACTTGTTCGCCGTCATCGCCGCCATGGGGTTCGACGGATCCGCGCCGGCCGCCGGGTCCGCTTCCGCCATCGGGTCCACGAACATCAGCACGCGGCCGCCGCGCAGCGCGAACTGGTCGATGGCGAACTGCGTGGCCGGCGTAAGCGCCTTCGGGTGCACGATGACGAGAACGTCCACGTCCTTGTCGATGCTGGTGGCCTGCATGCTCACCGGCTTCACGTCGAAGAACTGCTCCGCCTGCTGGTACACCATCGGCGGTTCGCGCGGACCGCTCTGGTCCATGGTGGGCGGCATCGCGCCCATCGGAATGCTCGACATCCAGCCGACGACGGCCCGCTTCGGGTTCGAGAGCTGATAGATGAGCTTCACGATGTCGTACTCGAGAAACTCTTCCTTCCGCGGATCGAAGAACTCGATGGCCTCGCGGCCGTCCGTGGAGTTCGTGCCGGCAAGTCCGAAGTACAGGTTCTGCCCATCCTGCGTCACCGGCGCGCCGCGCACGCCAAGCTCGGTGGCGCGATCTTCTTCATCCGAGAACGGCTGCGGATCGATGACCGACAGGCGCAGGTTCCCGTTCGAGCGAGCCACCATCTCCTGCAGCAGCTCCTTCACCCTCTGTCCGTAGGGCTTCAGCTCCGGCACGTTGTTGATGGCCTTCTCGCTGTAGAAGAAGTACAGGTTGATGGGCTCCTTCAGCCCCTTGAGGAGCCGCTCCGTGCCCGGCGCGGTGGTGTACAGCCCGTTCTCCGTGAGGTCCACGCGCCACCCGCGCAGCACGTTGCCGAAGAGCACGGTGAGCCCGATGAAAAGCAGTGCGAGCCCGATCAGGGCGCCGCCTCCCAGTGTGGAGCGCTTCGTCATATGGTTACTCGGCTTTCCGAACGTCGAGCGTGATCGCCGTGGCCAGCAGGAAGAAGGCCATCAGCATCCCGAAGTAGAGAAGATCGCGCACGTCGATGACGCCCTTGGCGATCGAATCGAAATGCGTGAGGAACGAGAGCGAGGCCACCGCGTTCGCGAGCGCCTGCGGCAGGATCGCGGTCGCCCAGTCCAGGACCAGCGGGTAGCCCATGAGCAGGAACAGGAAGCTCACCACCACCGCGAGGATGAACGCGATCACCTGATTGCGCGTGAGCGCGGACATGCACGAGCCGATGGCGAGGAACCCGCCAGCGAGCAGGAGGCTGCCGACATACGCCGCCAGGATGGCGCCGTTGTCCGGATCCCCGAGATAGTTGACGGTGATCCAGATGGGGAAGGTGAGTGCGAGCGCGAGGGCCGTGAAAATCCAGGCAGCGAAGAACTTGCCGAGCACCGCCTGCCACAGCGTGATGGGCAGGGTCATGAGCAGCTCGATGGTGCCGCTCTTGCGCTCCTCAGCCCACAGGCGCATCGAGATGGCGGGAATCAGGAACAGGTAGAGCCACGGATGGAAGCGGAAGAACGCGGCGAGGTCCGCCTGACCGCGCTCGTAGAACCCGCCGAGGTAGAACGTGAACGCATTGGCGAGCACGAGAAAGATGAGGATGAACACATACGCGAGCGGCGTGGCGAAGTAGCTCGCCAGCTCACGGCGCAAGACGATGCCCACTTAGGTCTCCCTCAAGCCGTAATCGTTCTGAAGACTTCGTCGAGCCGGCCCGACTCCAGGTGCAGCTCCTTGAGCTTCAATCCCTGGCGCGTAGCGAGCTCGCTCAACGCACCGACGATCGACGCACCCGCTTTCGGAAGCGCGGTGATCCGCGCTTCCCGCTCCACCACTTCCACTTCGGCGACGGACGGCAGCGCTTCGAGCGCGGAGCGCGCGGCGGCAAGCTGCTCCGGCTGCTCGAGGCGCAGCGAAACGGCATTGTGATAACGGGAACGCGTGGCGAGGCCATGCGGCGTGTCGTCCGCCACGATCCTGCCGCGCGCGATGATGATGGCGCGGCTGCACACCGCCTCGACCTCCTCGAGGATGTGCGTGGAGATGACGATGATCTTGTCGCGCGACATCTCGTTGATGAGCGTGCGCACTTCGTGTTTCTGGTTGGGATCGAGGCCGTCGGTGGGCTCGTCGAGAATCAGCACCGGCGGATCGTGGACGAGGGCCTGCGCAAGGCCGACGCGGCGACGGAAACCCTTGGACAGCGTTTCGATGGTCTGGGTCAGCACACGCTCGAGCTGCAACCGGCCGATGACGTAGCTCAGGCGCCGCGTGCGCTGTTCCCCCGTGAGCCGGCGAATGTCCGCCACGAACCGGAGAAACGCGTACACCGTCATTTCGCCGTAGCTCGGCGCGCCTTCCGGCAGGTACCCGAGGCTGGACTTGGCAGCGAGCGGATCCTCTTCCACGTCGTGGCCGCAGATGCTGGCCTTGCCGCTCGTCGGATTGATGAAGCCGGCCAGCATGCGCATCGTGGTGGACTTGCCGGCCCCGTTCGGGCCCAGGAACCCGAGCACTTCACCGGGCTGGACCTCGAAGCTCACGTCGTCCACGGCCGTGAGAGTGTCGTACCGCTTGCTTAGGTGTTCCGTCTTGATCATGCGTGGCGCTCTAGAGGCAGACCCGGATGAAAAAGTTCCCCCGCCGCGCGGGGCGCGCGGATTCTGTACGGGAGGGGCCCGCGAATTCAAGAAGCCCTCCGTCGGTGGGTCTGGCGGAGGGAACGAAGGCTATTTGTACCGTACGCGGCGCGGGCGCGGCGTTCGCCAGAACGCGAACACCAGCGCTCCGCCGAGCATGCCGCCGAGGTGCGCGAAATGCGCAACTCCGGCCTGGGTGCCCGTGACCCCGAGGTACAGCTCGAAAATCGCGTACAGCGTCACGAAGAGCCACGCGGGCAGCGGGATGGGCGGGAACAGCAGGATGAGACGCTGCTTTGGGTAAAGCACCGCGAAGGCCAGCAGGATGCCGAACAACCCGCCCGACGCGCCGACCGTCGGCGCATACGATTGCGTGACGGTTGTCCACACCATCTGGGTTCCGGCCGCGGCCAGCACGCTCGCGAAGTAGTACACGAGGAAGTTTCGCGTGCCCCACTGGTTTTCCAGCGCAGGGCCGAACATGTAGAGACCGAACATGTTGAAGAACAGGTGCAGGAATCCGCCATGCATGAATGCATACGTGATCACCTGCCACGGCTCGAACCGCGGGTCTCCCGGCGGATAGAGCGCGAACCGGTCCATCCACCGTCCGAGGAACAGGAAGTAGACCGCGAACACCAGAACGTTGGCGATCAGGATCGCGCGGGTCGCAGGAGGAAGGGATTTGAGCATCTGGCCGCGGAGTCTACCGCAGCGGGCTGCCTACGCGGCGGAACGCACCGAATCGGTGAGGAAGCGGACAAGCTCGGGCGCAGCGCTGTAGGCGGCATTGAACCTGAGCCGTCCGTTTCCCTCGCGCGAAGGCGAAAACAGCGCGCCGTTTGCCAGGAGGATGGATTTTTCGCGCGCGCTGCGCACGACGGCATCCACGTCCGTACCCTCGGGAACGCGGCCCCAGAGGAAGATGCCTTCCCCGGATGCCGCTTCGAAGCCGATGCCCGCCGATTCGAGCGCGGCCTGTGCATCACGGCGCATGCGGGCGAGGCGCGTGCGAACGACCTGGGCGTGGCGCATCACGCGGCCGCTGTCGAGTGCTTCGGACAACATGCTTTCGAGCAGCGACGAGCCGGAGAGGAGCGAGAGGATTTTCCGTTCGACGAGCTGCGCCACCATGCGCCCGTCCGCCGCGACGAAACCCAGTCGGAGAGCGGGTCCTAACAGCTTGCTGAAGCTGCCGACATACACCACGTGCCGAAGCCCATCGATCTGGGCGAGACGCACGGCCGGGCCGTCGTAGAGATCACCGTAGATATCGTCCTCGATGATCGTGAGCCCGTAAGTTTCCGCGAGCGAGAGGATGCGATGGCAGACCGCCGGCTCGGCATTGGTGCCGGTGGGATTGTGCAGCAGTGTCTGCATGAAGAACGCGCGCGGGCGGTGGGTGCGGCAGGCCGCCTCGAGCGCTTCGATATTCGGCCCGTTCGACTCGCGCGGGATAGGGACCAACCGTACGTGATGCGCGCGCAACTGCTCGAACAGCACGAAATAACCGGGATCCTCGACCAGCACCGCATCGCCTGGCGCGAAGAGAATGCGCGCGAGCAGGTCGAAGGCCTGCGACGCGCCGAAGGTCGTGGCGATGTTCGCCGGCGCGCAGGCGATGCCCCGCTGCACGAGCCGATCTGCCAGTTGCTCGCGCAGCTCCGGCAATCCCTGCGGCGGGCACGGGGCCCACGCCTGCGGACGCCGCTGCTGCGTGAGTCTTGCCATGAGATTCGCGGGCAGTGCTTCGGCGTACCACGCGGCCGGCAGGAATCCGGAGCCTGCGGCGATGATCTCGCCGAGTGGAGCGAGGGACGCTCGCGCCAGCGCCAGCGCATCCGAACCCGGATCCGACATCGTCTCGATGACGGGCAACGCCGGCGCGACCTTGCGTCGACTGACGAAGAACCCGCGGCCGGCGCGGGACTCGATGACACCGCGCGCGACGAGCCGGTCGTACGCATCCACCACGGTGAACGGGCTTGCGCCGACGAGCTTCGCGAGCTTGCGGATCGAAGGAATTCGCGTGCCTTCCGGAAGCTGGCCGTGACGGGCCAGCTTCGTGATGCGCTCGACGATCTGGTCGACGAGCGGGACCGTGGAAGTGCGCGAGAGCTCGAACATCAGGTGACCATGATGACGCCCGTGGCGACGAGCGCAACTGCCATCAGGCCGTTGAACGCCAGCCGGCGGGAGCGCTCCGCGAGGAAGCCGCGCAGCGAGCTGCCGAAGAGCGCCCAGACCGCGATACAGGGCAGGTTGATGCCCACCATCGTTGCGATGAGGTACGCCGAGCCCGCCACCAGCCCCAGGTCGGCTGGCAGGAACAGCGAGACGGCCGAAAGCGTCATGACCCACGCTTTGGGATTCACGAACTGGAAACCGGCGGCCTGCAGGAAGGAGATCGGTTGCGCGGCCTTGCCTTCGCGGACCTCGCCGCTGCCGAGCAGCTTCCATCCGAGCCACAGGAGGTACGCGGCGCCGGCCCACTGGAGCACGGTCTGAAGCATCGGCCAGCGAGTGAAGAGCGCGCCGAGGCCCGCGCATACGGCGACGAGTTGCACGGCGCAACCGGTGGAGATGCCGAGCATGTGCGGTACCGTGCGGCGGAAGCCGAAGTTGGCGCCGGACGCGGTGAGCATCACGTTGTTCGGGCCGGGCGTGATGGACATCACGAAGGAATAAGTGGCGAACGGAAGCGGATCGATCATGTGGTGGGTCTCCCAATGGGAGACGACGCTACAGCGATCACTGCGTACGTGGCAGACACAAGGAGCAGTACACGCCACGAACTGTATTGGCGATGTACCAGTACACCTTAAGAGGCGCTCAGTCGCCGCGCGGCTCGGAAAACGGATGCGTTGAGGCGCCCGCAGCCGGGGACGCTTGAGGCGGTTTCTCTGAGCCGCCCGGCGATTGAGGGCTTCTTCCCCTTACTGCGTAGGGGGCAGCTGCCCCCCAAGCCGATCCGCTGCCGAGCGCAGCACCGGCAAAAACGTATCAACCATGTCGCGCAACGAAACTCGCGACGCCTGCGCCCCCACATTCATCGCCGCAACCACTTCCCCAACAACATTGCGAACCGGCACAGCGATGGATCGAAGCCCGATCTCCAGCTCCTGATCATTCAGCGCATATCCCTGCCGCCGCACGACGCCAAGAATCTCATCCAGTTTCTTCCGCGTAGGCACCGTGTGCTTCGTATGCGGACGCATCTCCGTCGAATCCAGCTGCTGTGTGAGCTGTTCCGGCTCAAGATGCGCAAGCAACACTCTGCCAAGCGCCGTGCAATAGCTCGGCACGCGACTGCCGACGCGCAACGTCACGGACATGATGCGACGAGTGGCCGATCTCGCCACGAACACCACGGACCCTTCCTCGAGCACAGCCACAGAGGAGGACTCGTCGAGCTGCCGGCTCACTTCCTCGAGCACCGGCTGCGCGGCGATGGGCATCGGTGCCGTGGAGAGATACGCGTAACCCAGGTTGAGCACCTTGGGCTGCAGGAAGAACGTCCGTCCATCCGTGCCCGCATATCCAAGCTCGCGCAGCGTGTAGAGGCAACGCCGGACGACTGCGCGCGTGAGCCCCGTGGCCCGGCTCACGTCCGCGATGGTGAGGCGGCGGTCGAACCCCGTGAACGCGCGAATGACGTGGAGACCGCGCGCGAGCGAAGTCATGAAGTCCGGATCGCCGGCGCGGAACAGGGCGTCGTGGTCGCGCGAGGGGGTGTTCATGGGAGGGAGCGAACGGTAAACGAACTGGCCCGGACGCGGAAGTTCCAGCCGCGCCACATTGAACTTAAAATGGCCCGCACCCGCCCCGGGGTGCGATTACCGGTCGACGGCGACGCCGCAGGCCACGTCTTCCAATCCGCGGTGTACCGGGAATAATCGCGCATCGTGTTTTTGGGGGTCACGAATGCCCGAGGCTTTCATTTGCGACGGCTTGCGGACGCCGATCGGCAGGTACGGTGGCGTGCTCGCGTCCATCCGTCCGGACGATCTCGCAGCCCTGCCCATCGCCGCGCTCCTGAAGCGCAATCCTTCGCTGGATCCGGCGGCCATCGACGAAGTGGTGCTCGGCTGCGCCAACCAGGCCGGCGAGGACAACCGTAACGTCGCCCGGATGGCGGCGCTGCTTGCGGGCCTGCCGCCCAGCGTTCCGGGGATCACCGTCAACCGGCTTTGCGCCTCCGGCCTGGATGCCGTAGCGACGGCGGCGCGGGCGATTCGAGTGGGCGAGGCGGATGTCACGATCGCCGGCGGGGTCGAATCCATGTCCCGCGCGCCGTTCGTGATGCCGAAGGCGGATGCGGCATTCAGCCGCCAGGCCGAGATCTTCGACACCACCATCGGCTGGCGCTTCGTGAATCCGCTCATGAAGGCGAAGTACGGCATCGACTCCATGCCCGAGACGGGCGAGAACGTCGCCGCCGAGTACGCCGTCAGCCGCGAGGATCAGGACAAATTCGCGCTTCGCAGCCAACAACGGGTGGCTGCCGCTTACGCGCGGGGCTTTTTCGAGCACGAGCTGCTTCCGGTGCAAATTCCGCAGAAGAAAGCGGCGCATCTCACCGTGAGCAGGGACGAGCATCCGCGCGAAACCTCACTCGAGCAGCTCGCGAAGCTGCCCACGCCTTTCCGCGCGAACGGCACGGTCACTGCGGGCAATGCCTCCGGCGTCAACGACGGTGCCTGCGCGCTCGTCCTCGCGAGCGAGGAGGCGGCAAAACGGTTCGGGCTCACGCCGCGAGCGAGGATCGTCGGATTCTCCTCCGCGGGCGTCGAGCCGCGGGTGATGGGCATCGGCCCGATCCCCGCGGTCCGCAAAGTGCTCGCCCGCGCGGGGCTGACGCTCGAGCAGATGGACACCATCGAGCTCAACGAAGCCTTCGCGTCGCAGGCGCTCGCGGTGCTGCGAACCCTGGGAATTCCTGAGGATGCCGCGCACGTGAATCCCAACGGCGGCGCCATCGCGCTGGGTCATCCGCTCGGCATGAGTGGCGCGAGGCTCGTCACCACGGCGACATATCAGCTGCGCGAAACGGGAGGGCGCTACGGCCTTTGCACGATGTGCGTGGGGGTGGGGCAGGGGGCAGCGCTGATCGTCGAGCGCATCTGAGGGGGTAATGGCGAAGCCGAAGTTCTACGGCTGGAAGCTGCTCGCGGCCTACTGGCTGATTCTCTTCTCCGTGCTCGGCTGGCCGCCGTACGGGTCGGGCGTCATCAACACCTGGATGGCGGAGAGCCTCGGCTTCGACCGGACGATGCTCGGGCTCCCGTACTCCGTCTTCATGTTCATGTGCGGATTGCCGGCGCCGCTCGTGGCCATGCTGGTGACTCGCAAGGGCACGCGCTTCGCGATGATCGCCGGCAGCCTCGTGCTGCTCGCGGCCTGCCTGTACATGGCCCTCTTCGCGGACCGCTTCTGGGAGGCCGTTTTCGGGGCCGGCATCCTGGCCGGCGCGGGCGTCGTGATGGGCGGCGCCCTGCCGGTGCAGACCTCGACGATGCGCTGGTTCGTCCGGCGCCGGGCGCTGGCGTTCGCCATCGTGCTCTCCGCTGGCGGCATCGGCGGGGTCTTCGCTCCGCCCGTGCTCAACTACGTCATCGAGCGGACCGGGACGTGGCGAGCCGGCTGGTGGGTGTTCGCGGGGTTTGCACTGCTGTCCGCGGTGATCGCGATCGTTTTCGCCCGCGATCAGCCGTCGGACCTCGGCCAGCATCCGGATGGCATCGAGCCGGGCGCCCCGGCAGCTACCGGTGTCGGGAAAGCGCCGGCCGGAAGGGTGCACAAGACAGAGGAAAGCTGGATTGCGCGGGAGGCCGTGCGCTCGCCGACCTTGTGGCTGCTACTCTTCTGCACCTGTGGCATGAGCATGTCTTACACCTGGTTCCTGTCTCACGGCGTCGCCCACCTGCAGGATCTCGGCCATACGAAGGCAGTGGGCGCCCTGGTCGCTTCCTCCATGGCCGCCACGACGTTGCTGGGCAAGTTCGCGGTGGGCCTGCTGGGCGACCGGGTCGAGCCGCGGTACCTCTTCGCGGTGTCCATCGCGCTGATCGCCGTCGGTGTCCTGCTCATCGTGGACGCGAGCGGCCCGGTGTCGCTGTGGGCGTTCGGCATCGCTTTCGGGGTGGGGTGGGGAGGCGGGCTCACCTGCCTCATGACCATCCTGGCCAACTACTACGGTCCGAAGGCCTATCCGGCGGCGGTCGGCGTTGCCCTCGCCGTACAACCGACCGTCAGCGCCATTTCGCCTGCACTCTCGGGCTATCTGTACGACATGCATGGAAGCTATGCTCCCACGCTCTACACGCTTGCGGCATTGTGCTTCGTGAGCGCGCTCCTGATGACCCGCGCCCGTCCGCCGGTCCGGCCCGCGCCTTCCGCCGATGCCACTCGTGCCGCTCTGGATCATCCGAGGTAAAGGGGACGAATGGTCAAAGAAGGTGACGTCCTGTGGACGCCGTCGCGGGAGCGCATCGAGCGCTCTCATCTCACGTCGTTCATGAGCTGGCTGGCGAAGGAACGCGGGCTCCGATTCAACTCCTACGACGCGCTTTGGGACTGGTCCGTCACCGACATCGAGGCCTTCTGGCAGGCGATCTGGGATTGCTACGGCGGCATCTCGACCACGCCGCACCGGGCCGTGCTGGAGTCGCGGAAGATGCCGGGCGCGCAGTGGTTCCCGGGCGCGCACGTGAACTACGCAGAGCATGTGCTGAGGCACGAGCGCGCGGGCGCGCCGGCACTGCTGTATCTGTCGGAGCGGCAGAAGATCACCGCGCTCTCGTGGGACGAGCTGGGGAGCAAGGTGCGCGTGCTGGCCACGCAGTTCCGCAAGCTCGGAATCAAGCCCGGCGACCGCATCGTCGCCTGCCTGCCGAACATTCCGGAAGCGATGATCGCGATGCTCGCGACGACGAGCATCGGCGCCATCTGGTCGAGCTGCGGGCCGGATTTCGGCACCCGCGGCGTGCTGGATCGGTTCGAACAGCTTTCGCCGCGCGCGCTCCTGTGCGTGGATGGCTATCAGTACGGCGGCAAGCCGTTCAACCGGCGCGGGGAGATGGAGAAGATCATCTCGGCGCTGCCGACGCTCGAGCGCGTCATCTACCTGCCGTATCTCGACACGAACGATCGCAGGCCGCTTTCCGATCACACCGTGCTGTGGGACTCGCTGTTCGATCACCCGCCGGTGTCGAAGGAAGAGTTCCAGTACGAGCACGTGCCGTTCGACTCGCCGCTGTGGATCCTGTTCTCGTCAGGCACCACGGGCCTGCCGAAGGCCATCGTTCACAGCCACGGCGGCATCATCCTGGAGCAGACGAAAGCGCTGAAGCTCATGTGGGATCTGCATCCCGGCCAGCGCCTGTTCTTCTTCACGACGACCGGCTGGATGATGTGGAACTTCCTGGTGAGCGCGCCGATGGCGGACGTCGTCCCGGTGCTCTACGACGGCAATCCCACGTGGCCCGGCCCGGACATCCTCTGGAAGATGGTGGAAGACACGGGCGCGGCCATGTTCGGCGCGAGCCCGACGTATCAGTCCATGCTCGCGAATGCGGGCATCAAGCCCGGCGAACGCTTCGATCTTTCGAAGCTGGAGTCCGTGATGCTCGCGGGCTCGCCGGTCACGGCCGAATGCATGGTCTGGTTCTACGAGAACGTGAAGAAGGACCTGTGGGTCGCGCCCGGCAGCGGCGGCACTGACGTGTGCTCCGGGTTCGTCGGCGCGGTGGTCATCGAGCCCGTGCGTGCGGGCGAGATCCAGAAGCCTTCGCTCGGAGTCGCCGCGTATGCCTTCAACGAGCGCGGCGAGAAGGTGGTGAACGAGGTGGGCGAGCTCGTCATCACGCAGCCCATGCCTTCGATGCCGGTGTTCTTCTGGAACGACCCGGACGGCAAGCGTTACTTCGAAAGCTATTTCGCCGAGTACCCGGGCGTGTGGCGGCACGGGGATTTCTTCAAGCAGAACGAGCGCCGCGCGTGCTTCGTGCTCGGCCGCTCGGATGCGACGCTGAATCGTCACGGTGTGCGCATCGGCACCGCGGAGATCTACCGCTCGCTCGCGCTGCTGCCGGAGGTCGACGATTCGCTCATCGTCAATCTCGATCTTCCGGGCGGGAAGTTCTTCATGCCGCTGTTCGTGAAGCTGCGCGAAGGCGCGAAGCTGGATGAGGCGACGACGGACAAGATCCGCGCCACGCTGCGCCGGGAGTACTCGCCGCGGCATGTCCCCGACAAGATCTATGCGGTCGAGGACATTCCGACGACGCTCACCGGCAAGAAGCTCGAGGTGCCTGTCCGTCGCATCCTGATGGGCGTGCCGGTGGAGAAAGCGGCGAACCGCGACGCGGTCGCCAACCCCAAGTCTCTCGACTACTTCATCCAGTACGCCAAGACTCAGCGCGATTATTCACTCGTATGAACGACTGGCCGAACCGGTAACCCGGAGACGACAATGGAACAAGCACAACTGATCATCGGTGGTCGCGACGTGGCGGCGAAGAATTCCGCCACCTTCGCGCGCAACAATCCCATCACGGGCGAGGAGGCCACGCGTGCCGCCGCTGCAACGGTGGAAGATGCGAAGGCCGCCTGCGAGGCCGCTGCCGCGGCGTTCCCGAAATGGTCCGCCATGGGTCCGAGCGCCCGTCGCGCCATCCTGAACAAGGCCGCGGACCTGCTGGAGCAACGTGCCAACCAGTTCGCGACGCTGGTCGTCGCGGAAACGGGTGCGACTCCGGGCTGGGGCCACTTCAACATTCACCTCGCCGCGGGGATGCTGCGTGAAGCTGCGGCGATGACCACGCAGATTCAGGGCGAGGTCGTGCCCTCGGACATTCCGGGCAACATGTCGATGGCCGTTCGCCAGCCCGTGGGCGTGGTGCTGGGCATCGCGCCCTGGAACGCGCCGATCATCCTCGGCGTGCGCGCGGTCGCCATGCCGCTGGCGTGCGGAAACACGGTAATCCTGAAGGCGTCGGAGATCTGCCCGGCGACGCATCGGCTCATCGCGGCGACGCTGCGCGATGCGGGGCTGGAGGATGGCGTCATCAACGTCATCACGCACGAGCCGAAGGACGCGGAGAAGATCGCGGAAGCGCTGATCTCGCATCCGGCGGTGAAGCGCATCAATTTCACGGGCTCGACGCGCGTCGGGAAGATTCTCGCGGTGATGGCCGCGAAGTACCTCAAGCCGATCCTGCTCGAGCTGGGTGGCAAGGCGCCGCTCATCGTGCTGGAAGACGCGGACCTCGATCAGGCGGTGAACGCCACCGTGTTCGGCGCATACGCGAATCAGGGGCAGATCTGCATGTCCACCGAGCGCGTCATCGTCGACGAGAAGGTGGCGGATGACTTTGCCGCGCGCCTTGCGAAGCGCGTGGCGGCGCTCCCGACCGGGGACCCGCGCAAGGGCGAAGTGGTGCTCGGCTCGGTGGTCGGCCTGCCGACCGTGGAGCGCATGCAGAAGCTCGTGAAGGACGCCGTGGCGAAGGGCGCGAAGGTGCTCACGGGCGGCGAGGCCGCCGGCACGATCATGCAGGGGATCGTCGTGGACAAGGTGACGCCGGAGATGGAGCTGTTCCGCGAGGAAACGTTCGGTCCGCAGGTCTCTATCACGCGCGTGAAGAACGCCGATGAAGCGGTGAAGCTCGCGAACGACACGGAGTACGGCCTGTCCGCCGCGATCCACACGCGAGACATCGCGAAGGGCCTGGAGCTCGCGAAGCGCATCGAGAGCGGCATCTGCCACATCAACGGGCCGACGGTGGCGGACGAGCCGCAGATGCCGTTCGGTGGCGTGAAGGCGTCGGGTTACGGGCGCTTCGGCGGCCGCGCCGGCGTGGATGCGTTCACCGAGACGCGCTGGATCACGATCCAGCTCTCGCCGCGACACTATCCGTTCTGATTTTCCGCCAACGCTCGAGGGGGAGCCGTCATGGATCTGCAATTGAAGGGCCGCAAGGCGATCATCACTGGCGCCTCGAAGGGCATCGGCTTCGTCACCGCGAGAACGCTGGCGGAAGAGGGCGTGGACGTCGCCATCTGCGCGCGCACGGCGGCGGATGTGGAGAAGGCCGTCGAGCAGCTGAAGGCCAAAGGCGTGAACGCCATCGGCGATGCGCTGGATGTCGCGAAGGGCGACGAGTACATGGCCTGGATCGACTCCGCGGCCAAGCGCCTCGGCGGCCTCGACATCTTCGTGCACAACGTCACCGCTGCGCCGAATACGCCGGGCCTGAAGGGCTGGGAGCTCGCCCACGAGATCGACATCATGGGCGCCGTGCGCGGCGTCGAGGCGGCGCTTCCGCACCTCAAGGCCTCGGAGGCGGCGAAGACGAAGAACGCCGCCATCGTCATGATCTCCAGCATCTCCGGCGTGATGTCGAAGGTGATTCCGACCCCGGGCGCGTATGCGTACGGCACGGCCAAGGCGGCGGTGATTTCCTACGGCGCGCAGCTGAGCAAGGACGTGGCGAAGCACGGCATCCGCGTGAACATCATCTCGCCCGGCCCGATCTACTTCGAAGGCGGCCCGTGGGACAAGATCAAGGCCCGCATGCCGCAGGTGTACGAGGCGGCGATCCAGACGTGCGTGATCGGCCGCCTCGGCGCGCCGGAGGACATCGCGAACGCCGTGGCGTTCTTCGCGAGCCCGCGTTCGGGCAACACCGTGGGGCAGAACCTGCACATCGACGGCGGGTACATGCAGCACGTGCCTTTCTGAGGAGCGGGTCCGGCAGTTCGTGCGCCCGTTCGCGGGCCAGTGGGTTCGCGAACTGGTGCGTGACGTTGCACGAGCGTAGCTGGGCTTTACATTCAGGCGGCAGGGGCCACGCTTCTTGCTGGCGGGATCGCAGCTGCGGTCCCAAGAAGATGCCGCAGGCGGCTTTTTTCCAATGAACAAGCTGAGTGGTCGGTGGAAGCTGGGGCTTTCGCTCGCGGTCTTTACGGCGGCAATCTGGGGGCTGTTGCCGATCGCGCTTGCCATCACGCTGCGCGCGGTGGATCCCGTTACCCTGACCTGGGCGCGATTCCTTGTAGCGGCGCTGATGCTCGGCGGGATCCTTGCGGTGCTGGGGCGCCTGCCTCAATTGTCGAAGACTGCGCGTGGTGGCTGGGGCGTTCTGGCGCTCGCGCTTTTCGGGCTGGTCGGCAATTTCGTGCTGTACGTTGTGGCGCTGGGGCATACGTCGCCCACGGTCGCGCAGATCGTCACGCAGCTCTCGCCGATCCTGTTGATGCTCGGGGGCGTCGTGGTGTTCCACGAGCGATTCACTGCAATCCGGTGGGTCGGGTTCGTTCTGCTGATCGTCGGGCTTGCGTTGTTCTTCAACAGGCGGCTGCCGGAGCTCATGCATCCGACGGAAGGGCTCGGGCTCGGCGTCGCGCTGTTCGCGCTCGCGTCGTTCGTCTGGGCGATCTATGGCCTTGCTCAGAAGTGGATGTTGAGGCACCTGCAGTCCCAGCAGATTTTGCTGCTGCTTTATATCGGGGCCGCCATCGTGCTCTCGCCCGCGGCCCGTCCATCGGTGATTCTCAAGGTGGATACCGTGCAGGCGTGGATGTTTGCGTTTTGCTGCGCGAACACGGTTTTCGCGTACGGCGCGTTCGCGGAGGCGCTGAAGCACTGGGAGGCTTCGCGCGTGGGCGCAACCCTGACGCTGACACCGCTGTTCACCATTACGGCGATGTGGTGTGTCGAGCATTTCGCGCCTACGCTTGTCGCGCCGGAAGGGCTGAACTGGATCAGCATCGTCGGGGCGTTCGTGGTCGTCGGCGGATCCATGCTTTGCGCGCTCGGCGGTGCTCCGGCGCCAGCGCAGGTGCCGGCGGAGAGCGGGGCGAGGGCGGAGGTTTCGTAATCGAGCGAGCGGTCGCTCCCATCGAGCGACCGGGCGCGAGTGGTCGTGCCACAGCGCATCCGATCGTTGCTCCTCATGGGGCGGCCGATCGCGCGGTCCGAGCGGGATAGGTCCGCTCGCCGGCGAGCGGCAAGGGAGGCTGAGATGAAACGGTCGTTCTTCGGCGCATTCGCCGGCGTCTTGCTTCTCATCTCGTGGGATGTCGCTTCGGCGCAGGCGCCTGGCGCCAGTCAGCGTATCGCGGCCGCGGCGAATGCCTTTCTCGCCACGCTCGACTCGCCCCGGCGGGAGAAGGTGCTTGCTGCGTTCGACGACGCAGAGCAGAGGACACGCTGGTCCAACCTGCCAGTCGCGATGGCCCCACGCGGCGGCATAAGCCTCCGCGAAATGACACCTCGCCAGAGAACGGCCGCACTCGGCCTGCTCTCATCCGTGCTGAGCCGGGCAGGGTACGAGAAGGTCATGCTGATCATGGAGGGCGACGAGGCGAACAAGGCCGAGTCGCGCGGATCTCGTGCCGAGCTCTTCGGCAAGGACCTGTACTTCATCTCGATCCTGGGAACTCCTTCGGAGCGCGACCCGTGGATGCTCCAGTTCGGTGGGCATCACCTTGGTGTCAATGTGATCATCGCCGGAGAGCGCGGCGTCCTGACGCCGACCCTCACGGGCGCTCAGCCCGCGATGTTCACGCTGAACGGCAAGACGGTGCGTCCCCTGGAAGGCGAAAGCGACAAGGCGCTCGCTTTGCTCAACGCCCTCGATGAAAACCAGCGCGACGAAGCGATCCTGAAGTATCGCGTAGCCGACCTGGTGCTGGGCCCGGGACAGGACGGCAAGACGATCCAGCCGGAAGGCTTGAAGGCCTCATCGATGAACGCACGCCAGCGCGCAATGCTGCTCGATGTGATGTCGGAATGGGCCGGCATCATCCATGAGAGCGCGGCAGCGGCGCGCATGGCCGAACTGGAGCGCGGTATCGAGGACACCTGGTTTGCGTGGAGCGGCCCGACGAGTGCCGGGACCGGAGGCAACATCACGGCGTATTACCGCATCCAGGGTCCGAACGTCGTCATCGAGTACGCGCCCCAGCAGTTCGGCGGGGACCCGGCGTTGCACATCCATACGATGTATCGCGATCCAGCGAACGACTACGGAAAGAGGCTCGTTGCGCAATGAGAACCGCAGTCGTCGCCCTTGGGTTCGGTGCAGGCTTCGCCGCGCCTGTGCTGGGTCACACGCTCGACGAGTACGTGCAGGCGACGCTCGTTTCGGTCGAGGCGAACCAGATCCTCGCTTCCGTAAGGTTGAAGCCGGGCGTCGAGGTGTTTCCGCAAGTGTTCCGTGCGATCGACGCGGACTCCGACGGCCAGCTTTCGAAGGAAGAAGAGGCGAAGTACCTGCAGCGGGTGATCGGGGATCTCTCGTTGAGCGTCGACGGCACCCGCCTCGAACCGCGAATGCTCTGGGGCCGCTTTCCGCCGACGGACGACATGAAGGAGGGTCGAGGGGAGATCCTCATCGAGCTCGCTGCCGCGGTTTCGCCTCGCAGCGGTGCGCGCACGCTGGTCATCGAGAACCGCCATCAGCCGCGCATTTCGGCTTATCTCGCGAACAGCGTCGTACCGCGCGATCCGGGCATTCGCATCCTTGCGCAAAACCGCTCGAACGATCAGTCGATCTACGAGCTGCGGTATATCCAGCCCTGATGCGCTGAGCGGTTCAGCGTGCGCGCGGACTCCCCGCAGTTCCCGGCACTGATCCAGTAGCCAGGAACCTGCGGGAAGTCCTCGTTCACATCGCGACTCAGACGTTCAGCTAGTAGCGTTCGGACGACGAAGATGACCGCCTCATCTCTTCACACGCCTTCTTGGCGGCATCCTTCGACATGCTCGTGTCCGTCGTCGTCTTCTCCTTGATGCAGTCCTTCATCATCTGATCGTGCTCTTTGCGCGTCGCTTGCCGCTGATGCGGGCTCGATGCGTCCTTCGGACGACTGGCGCTGTCGGGGCTCGTCGGCGTCTCGTTCGGAGCGCGCTGGGTGCTGCTCGGTGGGGTCGTCGTGTCCTGCGAGGGCGGCGTCTGGGCTTGCCCCACCGCCAGGCCGCTCGCACCCGCACAGATCATCGCAAGCATCGCAATTCGATAACTCATGGCGCTGCCCTCCATAGGCAATTCCCCGCAAAGGATGCAGGACAGATTCGATAGCGCGTATCGGTGTGCGCCGGAAAGAAGTGTGGGATCACTCCTACCGGCTTGGCAGCAACTAGTGCCGCATCTCGCTGTCGAGCTCGTCGTCCGTGGGCACCTGGCCCTTCGGAGTCAGTTTATCGATCGTGCCCGGCAGTTCCTGACTCAACCCGGCGAGCAGCTGGTCCCTGGGCAAGCCGGTCTGTTGCATGAGCCACTCGATGCGTTCGGCACCGAGCACTTCTTCCATTTCGTTCGCCGCGATGGGTCGATTCTCGCCGGTGGAGACCCAGCTTCGCGCCTGATCCTCGTGCCCGGTTTCGCGGAAGCGGTCGAGCAGCTCGCGCAGGCCCGATCCAAGCCCGCCACCTGCGAGCCCGCCAAGCAATCCGCCTAATCCACCCAGGCTTCCCAGACCGCCCAAGCCTCCGGTCGGCGCACTGGATGCAGAGTCTCGGGCCGCACTGGATGCAGAGTCCCTGGTTGCGCCTGACGCGGATGCCGTCGGCTCCACATTCGTGCGCGTGTCGGGATTCGCCGCAGTTCCGTCGCCAGCGCCCTGCGCTGAACCGAAGATGCCGCCGAGCCCGCCTTTGCTCTTGATTGCCTGGTACGCGAGCGTGCCGAGCACGGCGAGTGCGAGCGGCGACATGCCGCTTCCGCGGCGATTCCCACCAAGACCGTCGAACATTCCCATGGTGCTCTCCTCCTCATTGCGAGGCTGGGTCGTGACGCCGCGCTCCACCGCATGCGGTGTGACGGCGTCGAGGAGACTACACCTGTGGGAAAGAGGCGAAGCCACTATCCGAAGCGCAGCTGGTGATGGCGCTTGCGGGTGCGGCCTTCGGGCAGCGCGAACTAGAGCGAGGTGTCGACGCTGCACACGGCAGCGCCGACTTCGGCAACCTCTCCTTCGGGGACGAAGATCTCCAGCAGCTTCCCGTCGTGAGTGGCGGTGACTTCCTGCGTCACCTTGTCCGACTCGATCTCATACAGCACGTCGCCCGACTTGAAGGTGTCGCCGGGCTGCTTGTGCCACTTCGCGATGGTCGCTTCGGCCATGTTCATGCCGACGCGCGCCAGTTTCAGATTGATCTTCACGATGTCTCTTCAGGTTCAGTGATCAGGCAGCTCGCGCGGACTTCGCAAGCGACGTCGCCGCGTTGATGATCCATTCCTCGTTCGGGAACACGCGCGCTTCGGCATTCGGCGCGTAAGGCATCGCCACGTTCGGCACGGTGATGCGCTTCACCGGCGCCTTCAGCGAGGAGAAGCCCTTGTCCGCGATCACTGCGGCGATGTGGCTCGCGGCGCTCGCGCGATCGCGACCCTCATCGACGACGATGGCACGGCCGGTCTTGCGAACCGACGCAAGGATGGTGTCCTCGTCCAGCGGCACGAGCGTGCGCGGATCCACGATCTCCGCGCTGAGCCCCTCGGCTTCCAGCTTCTTCGCGGCGCCGACGGCGGGCTTGAGCATCGTGCCGATGGCGACGATCGTGACGTCCTTGCCTTCCTTCACGATGTTCGCCTGGCCGAGCGGCACGAGGTGATCGCCTTCCGGCACCTCGCCGCTGTCGCCGCCGCGACCGCTCGCTTCGAGGAAGAACGTGGGGTTGCGGCCGCGGATCGAGGTCTTCAGAAGACCCTTCGCATCCGCAGGCGTCGCGGGCACGGCGACATTCACGCCGCCGAGATTCATGAGCAGCGAGTGCGGCGTATCCGAATGCTGAGCCGCGTTCGAACGGCCGCCGCCGTAACCCGCCATGATGGTGATCGGCATTTCGAGCTGACCGCCCGTCATCAGGCGCAGCTTCGCCATCTGGTTCGCGATGGCGTCGAAGCCCGTGTAGAGGAAGTTCGAGAACATCATGTGGAGCACCACACGATATCCGGCCGCGGCGGCGCCGACGGCCATGCCGGTGAGCGTCGCTTCGCAAATCGGCGTGTTCCGGATGCGATCCCGACCGAAGCGGTCGAGGAGGCCGCGCGTATCGCCGAAGATGGCGAGCTCCACGTCCTCGCCGAACACGATGACCTTCGGATCGCGCTCCATCTCTTCGAAGAGCGCTTCGGTGATGGCCTGGGTGTAACGCTTGCGTGCCATAACGACTATCTCCTGACCAGGCCGGCGAAAGTCGCGCCTTTCGCCGGCCGGAAACTGTGTAGGGTCTCGAAAAAAGCGCCCTCGGGCGACTTTTTTCCCGTCAACTAGGGCCGCGCTCCGGCAAACATGAGGTCGAATACGAGCTCGGTGTCGGCGGGCTCACTGTCGTGCGAGAACTTGTCCGCGTCCGCCACGATCTTCGCGACGCGCGCCTCGATCTCCTGCAGCTTCGCGGGAGTGGCGACGCCGGACTGGGTGAGCTTCGCGCCGTAGCGATCGATCGGGTCCTTCTTCTTCCAGGCCTCGATCTCGTCCTGCTCGCGATACTTGCCGCCGGCCAGGAGCTCCTTCTCGAACTCCATGTGACCCTGGATGCGGTACGTGTCCGCTTCGATGTAGCAGGGCCCCTCGCCGCGGCGAACGCGTGCAACGGCTTCCGCCGTCGCGTTCCACACCGCCTCCACATCGTTACCGTCCACCACCTGCACGTGCATGCCGAACGCGCGAGCGCGATTCGAGATGTCTCCCGAAGTCACCTGCTCGGCGCGCGTGAACTCGCAGAAGTGGTTGTGCTCGCAGACGAAGATGATCGGCAGCTTCCAGAGCGTGCTGACGTTCATGCACTCCATGAACACGCCCTGGTTCGCCGCGCCGTCGCCGAAGAAGCAGACGGTCGCGCGACCGTCCTTGCTCAGCAGGGAGCCGAACGCCGCGCCCGTGGCGATGGCGAAGCCGCCGCCGACGATGCCGTTCGCGCCGAGAATGCCCTTCGTGACATCCGCGACGTGCATGGAGCCGCCCATCCCTTTGCAGATGCCGGTCTTCTTGCCCCAGATCTCGGCGAGCATGGCGTTCGGATCGCCGCCCTTCGCGAGGAAGTGGCCGTGGCCGCGATGCGTGCTCGTGATCCAGTCCGAATCCTTGAGCTGCATGCAGACGCCCGCGGCGACCGCTTCCTGTCCGATGTACAGGTGAACGGCGCCCGGGAGAATGCCGGCCGCGGCATCCGCCCTGAGCTTTTCTTCCATGCGACGGATGAGCAGCATGCGCTCGTAGAGCGCGAGTGCCTGCTCGGGTGAAGGCGAGTGCGCGTGGGTCTGGGTATTCATTTCGGGAACTGCGCCATGGTGGTGTTGAACGCGGTGGTCGCCGTTTTCTCCAGCGGCCACGACCGGAGATCCTTGTTGAGCACTTCGATTCCGACGGGACCGGAGTAGTTCGAGGTCGGGAGCTTCGCGAGGAAGCCCTTGATGTCGAACTCGCCGTTGCCGCAGAGCTGCCGGTGCTGCGTCGTCTCGGTGACGATGTCCATGCCCGGCGGCGTCTTGAGGTAGCCGTCGTTGATTTCGAGACCGATGAAGTACTGCTTCGGAAACTTCATCACCTCGTCGTAGGGGATGCCGAGCTTCACGATATGCCAGAGGTCGAAAATGATCCCGCCGTTCTTCTGCGCGGCGCCTTCGAGAAGCTGGCGCGCGAGATCGAGCGATTCGATCACGGAGAAGGGCATGAGCTCGTACGCGATCCTGATCCCCCGCTTGTCGGCCTCGCGACAGAGCGAGCCGAACTCGTCGATGAGCGTCGGCATGGGGCAGGGGGTTTTGAAGAAGTCGCCGACCTTGATGTGCCGGCCGCCGAGCTGCTCGGCCGCGTCGAAGAGCAGCTTCTTGCGTTCCTCGGCGGCGGTGCGCCGCTCGCCGGGCGGCAGGAACCAGTCCGCGAGGAACTCGATCTCGATGTACTTCATGCCGTTCGCATCGAGGATCTTCTTCATTTCCGCGAAGCTGTAGCGCTTCAGCGTGTGCTCGATGTCGGCGTGCCAGAGGCCCACGCCCTTGAATCCGGCGCGGGCGGCAGCCTCGATGCGCTCCCTGAACTCGAAGGTGCTGTGCTCCGGGCCGGTGTGCGGAATCGCTCCGCCCGACAGCGTCCAGTAGGAAGCGATCAGTTCGACGTCATTCATCGCGGCGTGGCCCCCTCGGAAGAGGGTGGATCATAACCGCGTTTGCGGGAAGCGATGCGATCGCGGGGCCGGGGGCGGAGGCGGGAACCACACGGCGGAGCCCGGTTGCGAACGCACCTGGGCCCTCGGTCGACGGGCGGCTCAGAGCGGAAGGCCCTCAATCGCCGGGCGGCGCGGAAGGCAGAAGCCTCGTAGAAATTCCTGTTTCTCTTTGTCTTGAGCCGCCCGGCGATCGAGGGTTTTCCCCCGTCCTTATCGGCGCCCCGCCGCCGCGGGCAGCCGCTTCGCCGGCGTGCTCGCCCCGAACACGCGCACGCAGTTCCCGCCCATGTTCTTCGCCTCGTAGCACGCGAGGTCCGCGCGCTCGAGGAAGGTCACCCAGGTCGCGTCCGCCTCGGATCCCATGCCGACTCCGAGGCTCGCCTGGGCCGGGAGCGACTGTCCCGTCCAGAAGAATTCACTCTCCGAGAGAGCCTTCAACATGGACTGGGCGACGCGCCTGGCGCTTTCTTCCGACGTCCGTTCGAGCATCACCAGGAATTCGTCCCCGCCGAACCGGGCGATCAGGTCCCCCGCCCGCACGGAGTCGCGAAGCACGCAAGCCACATGGCGCAGGAAATCGTCGCCCGCGTTGTGCCCGAACCGGTCGTTCACCTTCTTGAAGCCGTCGAGGTCGATCATGACGATCGCGAGGGTGCTGCGATCGACCTTCGCGTTCTCCAGCGCCGTCTGCATCCGGCGCTCCATCTCGCGCCGGTTCAGAAGCCCGGTGAGCGAATCGTGGCTCGCCTCGTACGACCACTGTTTCGCCTGCTTGTGAGCGGCGGTGACGTCCGCCACCGTGCCCTCGAAGTAAAGAGGGGCGCCTCGGCTGTCCCGGACCAGTCGGGCGCTATGCATGACGACCAGGCGGTCGCCGTTCTTGTGGCGCAGGGTCATCTCGCGCCCGCGAATCTCGCCGTTGGCCTCGAGCTCGCGGCGCCAGTTCAGGTGATCTTCGTAATTGGCGCAGATATCCGTGCCGAAATCGAGCTTCAGCACTTCGTCCTCGGTCGCGTACCCCAGCAGTTTGCAGAATGCGGGGTTGATGGTGAGCATGCGGTCGTCGCACGTCGCCTGGTAAACGCCGGCGGCGGTGCTTTCGAACATCGTGCGATAGCGGGCTTCCGATGCGCGGAGCGCGAGCACCGTGTGCGTCCGTTCGAGCGCGAGACGCAGCACCTTGTCGAGGAGCGCGCCGCTCAGCTCGTCCTTCAGGAGATAGTCCAGCGCGCCGCGCCGTGTGGCTTCGACGCCGAGATCTTCGTACGCGCGGTCGATCAGCACGACGATCGGCACCGTGCCGGCCTTGCTCTGGAATCGCAGGAACGCGGGCAAGCCCATCGCATCACGCAGGGTCAGGTCCAGGATGGCAGCGGCGAACTTCTGGCGGCCGAGCTCGCCGAGTCCCTCCGCCAGCGTGCCTGCCTTCACGACGCAATAGGGACGCGCGCGCAGCTGTTCGAGGGCGCGGGCGGCCGGACCGGCGGTCCGGGTATCTTCGATGAGCAGGATGCGGTCGTCGCTCATTTACGGAAGCTTCGGTTCGGCGGCGTGCGTGTGATGGACGCACGGATCGGCGGCGAGAATAGGTTCGGCGCGGACAGCTGTAACGGGATTGGCTCCCACAATAGGACAAAGCCGTGGCGGGGGCTGTGCGGTGAGTTGAATAAGAGTCAGGTGGGTGGCGTTATGTCCTGTGCCCCGGATGCCGCTCGAAGGAAAAATGAGGAGTGGGTTCGCGCGAGCATTCCCGTGATGCCTCGCCGCGCTCGGAGCGCTGCGTTCACTGTGGGTTGAGTTTCAGGTCATCGATAGTCGAGCGTTGCGCTCAGGTCCACGGCGCAGCATCGCTGCCCAGCCGTGCTGGTCGTCATCGTTTGCGGGGGATTAAAGTGCGGGCCCGCGGTCACCGGTGGTCCGCGGCTTCCGCCGCTTTCATTAGTGATGTCGGTCTGCATGGCGATATTAAAGAGTCGCTCGGGGGTTTGCTTGAAGAGATACCTGTCTCGCGGGGTCGCCGCGGGCGCGCTGTGCGTGCTCGCGGCTTGTGGAAACAACGAAAAGCAGGCGGGCGCGGAGAATGCGGCCGCCGCCAAACAACCGGCCGCCGTGGACGATGCGCGGCTCCTCGCCGCCGACAAGGATGCCGCGAACTGGCTGAGCTACGGCCGCACGTACGACGAGCAGCGTTTCAGTCCGCTGAACCAGATCAACGCGCAGAACGTCCAGCAGCTGGGCCTCGCGTGGTTCTACGATCTGGACACTGCCCATCGAGTGCAGGAAGCCACGCCTCTCGTCATCGATGGAGTGATGTACGTCTCCAGCGCTTGGAGCAAGGTCTTCGCGCTGAACGCAGCGACGGGCGAGCGCATCTGGTCATTCGACCCGAAGGTTCCCGGCGAGGCCGCCGTGAATGCGTGCTGTGACGTCGCGAATCGCGGCGTCGCTGCGTGGAACGGGAAGATCTACGTCGGCACGCTCGACGGTCGGCTCATCGCGCTCGATGCCGCCACGGGCAATCCCGTGTGGGAGCAGGTCACCGTGGACCAGAGCAGGCGCTACACGATCACCGGCGCGCCGCGCATCGTGAAGGGCAAGGTGCTCATCGGGAATGGCGGAGCGGAGATGGGTGTGCGCGGTTACATCTCCGCATACGATGCGGAGACAGGCAATCTCGCATGGCGCTTCTACACTGTGCCGGGAGATCCCTCAAAAGGATTCGAGTCGCCTGCGCTCGAGAAGGCCGCGAAGACGTGGTCGGGCGAGTGGTGGAAACTGGGCGGTGGCGGCACAGTCTGGGATTCATTCGTGTTCGACCCTGATCTCGATCTGGTCTACATCGGAACCGGAAACGGCTCCCCCTGGAATCAGGAGCATCGCAGCCCGGGCGGCGGAGACAATCTGTATTTGTCGTCGATCGTGGCGCTGAAGGCCGACACCGGCGAGTACGTGTGGCATTACCAGACGACGCCCGGCGAGACCTGGGACTTCACGGCGACCCAGCATCTCATGCTCGCGAACCTGAAGATCGGCGATGCCGAGCGCAAGGTGATCATGCAGGTGCCGAAGAACGGATTCTTCTACGTTCTCGATCGCGCCACCGGCGAGTTGCTCTCCGCGCAGCCCGTCACGATGGTGAACTGGGCAACGTCCATCGATCTCAAGACGGGTCGTCCGGTCGAGAATCCCGATGCGCGCTTCGGCAAGACCGGCAAGCCTTTCGTCTCGATGCCGGGTCCGATGGGTGCGCACAGCTGGCAGCCGATGTCGTTCAGCCCCGTGCACAATCTCGTGTACGTGCCGATCAACGAAGCGGCATTCGTGTACATCCCGGAGAAAGGCTTCCGGGCCACTGCGCTCAGCTTCAACACCGGCGTGGATTTCGCGACGGGCTCGCTGCCCATCGACGATGAGAAAGCGCTTGCCGGCATCAAGGCGAGCACGAAGGGACATCTCGCCGCGTGGGATCCGGTCGCGCAGAAGGAAGTCTGGCGCGTGCAGTACGAGCATCCGTGGAGCGGCGGAACGCTCGCTACCGCTGGGGATCTCGTTTTCGCCGGAAGCGGAGCGGGTGAGATTTCCGCGTACAAGGCGGACACCGGTTCGAAGCTCTGGACCGCGGAAACGCAGGCGGGCGTTCTCGCCGCGCCGATGACGTATGAAGTGAACGGCGAGCAGTACGTCGCCATCGAAGTCGGGTATGGCGGAGCATTCGCGCTCGCGGCTGGCCCGCTTGCGCTCGATGCGCATGTGAAGGGAAACAAGCCGCGCGTGCTCGCGTTCAAGCTCAACGGCAAAGCGAAGCTGCCTGAGCCGAGCGAGTCGGCACCGCGAACGCTTCAGCCGCCGCCGAACACGGCGAATGCCGCGGTGGTGGCGGAAGGGAAGGCTCGTTACCACCAGTTCTGCGGGACGTGCCATGGCGACAGTGCTGTGAGCGGCGGTGTGCTACCGGATTTGCGCTATTCCGCAGCCATCGGGAATCCGCAGCTCTGGAATCAGATCGTGCACGATGGCGCGCTGAAGTCGCAGGGCATGGTCTCGTTCGCGTCGGTGCTGAGCCAGTCTGAGATCGATGCCGTGCGCGCGTACGTGATCTCTCGCGCGAACCAGGACGCCGCGAGACAGAGGTCGGGATCGTCGGGAAGCGCGACAGCACCCTGATAGCGACAGTACCCTGATGTCGTGAGCGGCCCGCGACCACGTCGCGGGCCGTTTCACGACGCGATCTCGACGCGTCGTCCGGATTCGCTCATGGTCCCCGCACGTCGAAAAAGAAACAGGGGCTCATGCGATGGCGACAAACTCATACAAGCGGATTGCGACTGAGGAAGCTTTCGCGACGCCCATGCAGCTTGAGGCGATTCGCGGCCTGATGGCGCGCACGAGCGGCTACGATCCGGACGTCTGGCTCGGCGGAATGCAAACGCAGGGCCCTGTCTCCGAGCGGTTGCTCGATCTCGAAGGCGAGCGTCTCCGCATCATGGATGAAGCGGGCGTGGACATGGCCGTGCTCGCCATGACCTCCACCGGCGTGCAGCAGTTCGAAGTGGAGGACGCCGTTCGCATCGCGCAGAACGGCAACGACCTGCTCGCGCAAACCATCCGCCGTCATCCCACTCGCTTCGCAGGGCTTGCGACGATTCCGGTACAGGATCCCGGGCGCGCCGTGAAGGAGATGGAGCGCGCCATCCGCGATCTGCGTTTGAACGGGGTGATGATCAACTCCCACACGAACGGCGAGTACCTGGACGAGCAGAAGTACTGGCCGATCCTCGAGGCGGCTGCCGGGTTGGACGCCACGATCTATATCCACCCGCGCGCACCGTCACCCGCGATGCGCGAGCCTTATCGACGGTATCAGCTTGAGCACGCCATCTGGGGCTACGCGGTGGAAGTCGGGCTGCATGCCGTGAAGCTGTTGATGTGCGGCGTGCTCGACCGGTATCCGAATCTGCGGTTCGTGATCGGCCACATGGGGGAGAACATCCCGTATGGCCTGTATCGCATGGACTGGATGCATGCGCATTACCAGTTCGACCGCCCGAAGCTGAAGCTCACCCCGGGCGAGTACTTCCGCCGCAACTTTACGATCACGACGAGCGGCGTGAACTGGGTTCCGGCGCTGGAGTTCTGCATCCGCGTGCTCGGAGCGGACAACATCATGTGGGCCGTGGATTATCCTTACCAGGAAACGGTGGAGGCCACGCGGTGGCTGGACGAGGCGCCGATCTCCGATGAGGACAAGGCCAAGATCTTCCAGCGCAACGCCGAGCGGGTCTTCAAGATCGCTCCGTCGTGAGTTTGCTGCCTGACCCGGGATGAGGACACATGGCCCTTGAGATGAGACAGCTCGGAAACTCCTCGCTGAGCCTTGCGCCATTCGCGCTCGGCGGCAACGTCTTCGGCTGGACGGCGGACGAACGCGCGTCGTACGAAGTGCTGGATGCCTTCGTCGCCGCCGGCTTCAATTTCATCGACACGGCGGATGCGTATTCGATGTGGGCGCCGGGTCACAAGGGCGGCGAGTCCGAGGAGATGATCGGCAAGTGGCTCAAGGCGAGAGGCAACCGGCACAAGGTGCTCATCGCCACGAAGCTCGGCGTGGAAGTCGTGCCGGGGGAGTCGGGACTTTCGCGCGCGTACATGCGCAAAGCTGTGGAGCGTTCGCTCAAGCGGCTGCAGACGGACTACATCGATCTTTATCAGTCGCACCGGGACGATCCGCAGACGCCCATCGAGGAAACGCTCGCGGCGTATCAGGAGCTCATCAGCGAGGGGAAGGTTCGGGCGATCGGTGCATCGAACTTCACCCCTGCGCGACTCCAGGAGTCGCTGGACGTTGCCGCGAAGACCGGGTTGCCGCGGTATGAGAGTTTGCAGCCCTGGTACAACTTGTACGATCGCGCGCAGTTCGAGGAGCCGAAGGGGAACAGCCTTGCTGAGCTCTGCCAGCGCGAGAACATCGGCGTCGTCAGTTACTTTTCGCTGGCCAGCGGGTTTCTGACGGGGAAATATCGGTCGGAGAAGGATCTTGCGGGGAGCGCGCGTGGGTATCGGGTGAAGGACATGCTGAACCCGCGTGGGCTGCGGATACTTGATGCGCTGGATCGCGTGTCGAAGGAGGTCGGGGCGACGCCGGCGCAAGTGTCATTGGCCTGGCTGCTCGCGCGCGGCGTAACGGCGCCGATTGCCAGCGCGACGAGTGTGCAGCAGCTGAATGAGCTGCTGCGCGCGGTCGATCTGAAGCTCGATGCGGGCGCGGTGGAGATTCTGAACGAGGCGAGTGCGGGGGATTCGGCGGATGCGCCCCGGGCGCCGCCGCCTCGGCGCAGTTAAGGGGAAAGCCCTCGATCGCCGGGCGGCTCAGAGAGGGATGCCCTCGATCGCCGGGCCGCTCAGAGAGGGATGCCCTCAATCGCCGGGCGGCTTGGAACAAGAACCTTGAACTGTATGGCTCCTCTTTCCGAGCCGCCCGGCGATTGAGGGCCTCTTCCCCACCTCAGTTGTGCCGCTCCATCAACAACCCCACCTCGGGCGGAATCGGCGCGACGTCGATCTCCACATTGATGCAAGTCGCCCGGCGCTTCGCGAATGCAGCCTTGATCGCCGGCCCCAGTTCCTCCAGTCGCGTCACATGCACGCCATCCGCGCCAAACGCTTTCGCCACGTCGTGATATCTCGCATCCCCGAGCCGCGTGCCGAGCACCTGTTCCTTCCCGGACACGATCTCCTGAAAGTGCTGTGACGCCGCCCAGCTGCGGTTGTTCATCACGACCACGACGATCGGCAGCCCATGCCGCGCCATCGTGTCGAACTCCGCGATCGTGAACCCGACCGCCCCATCGCCAACGAGGCACAACACAGGCCGCTCGGGAAACGCCACCTGCGCGCCAAGCGAAAGCCCGAGTCCGAACCCAACCGCCCCTAGGAATCCATGCGTGATGTAACTCCCCGCACGCTCCTGCCTGATGACCTCATTCAACCAGTGATACGACTCGGCCCCGTCTCCCACCACGAGCGTGTCCGCCGGAAGGTTCTCCACGATGGCCGTGACCGCCTGATACGGATGGATCGGCGGCCCGCTACGCTCGAACTGCGCTCGATGACTCGAAGTGCGCTCCGCCTTCGCATCCCGAACGGTTTTCTGCCAGGCCGAATAGTCGGGCCACCCCCGTGATTTCGAGTGCGCATTCAGCGCGTGCAAAGTCTCGCGACTGTCCGCGACGATGCCGATGGTCGGCTCCCGCAGTCGCCCGATCTCCTTCGCATCCACCTCGACGTGGATGAGCTTCGCTGCCGTGGGAACGAGCCGGTCGCTTGTGCCCATCGTGAAGAGCCCGAATCGCACGCCGAGCGCCAGCACCACGTCCGGTCGCGCATCGTTCGCCGTGAGCTGCGAGAGTTTGTGATACGTGCCGCCCCAGAGCGGATGGGAGCTCGGCAGCAGCCCGTGCGCCTGAAAGTCCGAAAAAACAGGAATCCCAGAGCGCTCCGCGAAAGCGCGCAGTTCCTCTCCTGCGTCCGCCTGCCACGCTGCTGCCCCGACCATCACGATGGGTCGCTTCGCGGAGCGAAGCAGCTCGATGGCTGCATCGACAGCGCGTGCGGGAGGCGCGGCAGGGGAGTCCAGGATCACCGGGTGCGGAATCCGCACCGAGTCCTCTTCGATCGGCGAATTGAGCACATCCATCGGCAGATCGAGCAGCACAGGGCCGGTGGGCGCGGAAGTCGCCACGCGGATCGCCTGCGCCACGAGACGCGGGATCTGCGAGGGTGTAGTGATCTGGTGCGCCCACTTCGTAATGGGCTTCGCGATGGCGACCTGGTCGATCCCGGCCTGCAGCGTGTTCGATTCAGCGTCCCGCAGGGCGGCGGACCCGCTGAGATACAGCACCGGAGTCCGATCGAGATACGCGTTCGCGAGCGACGTGATGACGTTCGTGAAGCCCGGTCCCGCAGTCACCATGGCGACACCGAGCCCTCGAGTCACGCGCGCGTAGGCTTCAGCCGCGTGCCCCGCCGCCACTTCGTGCCGCGTATCCACGATGGGGACGTCGTGCCGGGCGAGGGACTGAAAGATCGTCTCCAGGTGCGCGCCGTGCAGCCCGAACACATGCCGGACGTTCGCCGCGAGGAGCGTCCGGACCAGGAGCTCTCCGCCAGTTATCGTTGCCACAGTACCCCCTCGTTTACCGTTGGCTGGTCGGCCGGGACCCGCACGGTCACCGGTCCAGCAGTTGTCTCGCAGAGCTTGAGCGCGCAGCCGCGTTCGTTGCATTTCACGTAGTCAGGCCCGGTTCACGCAGACACGGCCCGGCTGTCGGCCCCGCCGACCACTCCGCGCGTCCCGCGCCGCCTGTTCCCCCGTGGCGCGCAACGTTGCGCTAGCATCGCGACCCTATGTACACGACCGGATCCGCATTTCTCGAGGCGTTAGTCGAGACGGGCGTCGAGTATGTGTTCTGCAACCTCGGCAGCGACCATAGCTCGATTGTAGAAGCCTACGCCGCCGCGCGCCGCGCCGGTAAGAAGGTGCCGCAGTTCATCACCTCGCCCCACGAGATGGTCGCGATGACCGCCGCGCACGGCTACGCGCAGGCGAGCGGGCGGGCCCAGGCGGTCGTGGTACATGTGGAGTGCGGGACGCAGTCGCTGGCCGGCGCGGTCCACAACGCGACGAAGGGCAGGGTGCCGGTTCTCGTCTTCGCGGGAATGTCGCCCGCCACGCTCGAGGGCGAGGTGCGCGGAAGCCGCAACGAGTTCATCCACTGGTTGCAGGACGTGTTCGACCAGCGCGGCCTCGTGCGCGGGTACATGCGCTACGACAACGAGATTCGCGTCGGCGCGAACGTGAAGCAGATCGTCCATCGCGCCATGCAGTTCGCGCACAGTGATCCGGCGGGTCCGGTGTATCTCACCGCTGCGCGCGAGATCCTGGAGCAGGAGATTTCGCCCGTTCCGATGGACCCTGCGAAGTGGCCGGCCGTGGCGCCCACGGCACTGCCGCCGGATGCACCGGCGGAAATCGTGAAGCTTCTCGCTGGTGCCAAGCGGCCGCTCTTCGTCACGTCCTATCTCGGGCGCAATCCGGCGGCGAGCGAGCAGCTCGTGCGGTTCGCGCAGCGGCTGGGGCTCGGCGTGCTGGAGTCCGTGCCGAATCATCTGAGCTTCCCCCACAACAACCCGCTGTACGTCGGGAGCCAGTGGAACGAGAAGCGGCAGAATCTTGCGCTGGCGGAAGCGGACGTCATTCTCGTCGTCGACAGCGACGTGCCGTGGATCCCGACGATCAACAAACCCGCGCGCGATGCGAAGATCATTCACATCGATGTGGATCCGCTCAAGCAGCAGATGCCGCTGTGGTACATCGGTGCGGAGCGGATTTATCGGGCGGATGCGGAGATCGCGCTTCGTCAGCTCAACGCGTTTCTGGATACCTTCAAGCTCGATGAGTCAGCGGTGGCCGAGCGACGGGCGCACTACGAGCAGCGGCATCGCGAGCGCCTCGTGCAGCTGCGAAGGGCGGAGCAGCCTCAGGGCGATTCCATCACGGCGGAGTATCTGTCCGCTTGCGTGGGGCGCGCGATCGGGGAAGACGCCATCGTTCTGAGTGAAGGTGTTACCAACTTCCACAATGTCGCCAATCATGCGGGGCGCACGAAGCCTGGCACGTTGATGGCGAGCGGTGGTGGATCGCTGGGATGGAACGGTGGCGCGGCGGTGGGCGTGAAGCTTGCGAAGCCGGATGCGTTCGTTGCCACGATGACGGGCGATGGGACGTACATGTTCTCGATCCCGGCCACCGTGCACTGGATGGCGAAGCGGTACAACACGCCGTTCCTGCAGGTGATCTTCAACAACGGCGGGTGGCGCGCGCCCCGGCTTTCAGCGATGGGCGTGCATCCGCATGGGCTCGCGAGCCAGGGAGATGACATCGGGATCAGCTTCGAACCGCCGCCGGATTACGCGGGGATTGCGGTAGCGGCGGGTGGCGCGCACGGCGAGACGATCAAGCGCGTCGACGAAGTGGAAGCCGCGGTGGCGCGCGCGGTGCGAGCGGTTCGCGAGGAGAAGCGGAGCGCGGTGATCAACGCGTTCGTTTGAGAAGCCCTCAATGGATTGAAGAGGCCCTCAGTCGCCGGGCGGCTCGGACCAGGAAGCCCTCAGTCGCCGGGCGGCTCAGAGGGCAGAGGTAGCGTTCGGCGGCTCGGAAATCGCAGCGCGGGCAGGGCCGATCGGAAATCGAAGAGCCAGTGGAGGGGCCACGCGCTTCAGGAGTTCGCAGAAGGGCTCGCACCCTGCGTGGGGTGCGAGCCTTTTTGCTGAACGTTACGCGGTGATGTTGAACAGCTTTTCCGCGTTCGTCTGGAAGAACTTCTTCTTGTCCAGGTCGCTCATCGGCAGGCTGTCGCAGATCTTCACTTCTTCGGGCACGAACTGGTACGGATAGTCCATCGCGTACAGCACGTGATCCGCGCCGAGCACCTTGTGACACAGCATGATCGAGGGCTCCCAGGCCACGCCACTGTTCGTCACATACACGTTCTCGCGAATGTACTCGCTCACCTTCTTCTTCAGCGGCTTCTGCGACGTGTAGCGCCCGGCCTTCACCGAAGCCATGTGCATGTAATCGAGACGATACAGCCAGAACGGCAGCCCTTCGCCCGTGTGCCCGATCACGATCTTCAGCTTCGGGAAGCGGTCGAACACGCCGGCGACGATGAGGCGCAGGACATGCAGCGCGACCTCCACGCCGAACCCGAACACCGCGCCTTCAAGCCCTCGCTCCAGGAACGGCTCCACCATGTTCTTCGGCGGGCCGGACGGATGGATGTAGATCGGAACGTTCAGCGACTCCGCGGCGGCGAAGATGTCCCAGAACTTCTCGTCATCCAGCCACTCGCCCTGCGTGTGTGAGTTGATGACTCCGCCCTTGAGGCCGAGCTTGTTCACCGCACGCTCCAGCTCCTTCGCGGCCGCAGCCGGGTCCTGAGGAGCGACAGCGGCGAGCGCCTGGAAGCGCGTGGGCCACTTGCGCACGGCCTCGGCAACCTGATCGTTGCTGCTCGCGGCCATGGCCACGGCGGTGTCCTTCTTCATCACCTGCACGCCCGGCGCGGTGAGGAGCAGGAGCTGCATGTCGATGCCGCTGGCATCCATGTCCGCGATGCGGCTCTCGTCGATGCGCTGGATCTTTTCGAGAAGCATGCGGGGCCGTTCGGCCTTGCTGGCGCCGTAGAAGCTCCAGAGGCTGATGAATCCGGGGTCGTCCACCTCCCTGGCGTTGACGATCCGCATGATTTCCCTGATGAGCTCCGGAGGCGCCCAGGCCTCTTCGGTTGCGATTCGCTTGTAGCCCACGGCGCTGGTCTTGCTGGTGTCGATCACGTTTTGTCCTCCGTCGCGTGAGTATCTCACGCGTCCGATCGATTGCGTGCCCGGGGGATTCCTGTTTCCATCGCGGGCCACGTGTCGAAGAGACCCTCGCTCGCCGGACGGACCGGAAAAGGCGGGGCTCGCTTTGCGGGGGACGCACGAAAAATGGCGAAAGAACTGGAAGGGCAGGTCGCCCTGGTCACGGGCGGCGGCCGCGGTTTCGGTCGGGCGATCGCGATGGGCCTTGCGGCCGAAGGGGCCTCGGTCACGGTGACGGCGCGCTCCACTCGCCAGATCGACGAGACCGTCGCGCTCATCAAGGCTGCGGGCGGCAACGCGTTCGCCGTTCCCGGGGACGTGACGAATCGCAGGGACGTCGAGCGCGTCGTGAGCGCGGCCCAGCGGCATTTCGGCCCCGCGACGCTGCTCGTGAACAACGCTGGCCTCGCAGGGCCCTTCGGTCCCATCGGCACGGTGGATCCGGACGAATGGTGGGCTTCGCAGGCCGTGCACGTGCGCGGCCCCTTCCTCTTCATGAGCGGCGTGCTGCCCGAGATGATCCAGGCGAAGAAAGGCCGGATCATCAACGTCGCAAGCCTCGGCGGCACGCGAGTCGAGCCGTATCTGTCCGCTTACTGCATCGGAAAAGCGACGGAGATCCGGTTGACCGAGCAGGTCGCGGTCGAGGTGAAGCCTTACGGCATCAGCGCGTTCGCCATCGAGCCTGGGACGGTGTACACGGAGATGGCCGAATCCACGCTGCAGGATCCGAACGCGCAGCGCTGGGTGCCCGGCATGCTCGCCTTCCTTCAGAATGTGAAGGACAAGGAGGATCCCGCCAAAGGCTTCGCCCGGTGCGTCAGCATGTGCGTTCGATTAGCGTCCGGGCGGTACGATGCGCTGACGGGCCGTTACCTGACGCCTGAAGACGATTTCGATGCGCTGCTGCGGCAGGCGCAGTCACCCAGTTGAGTTCGAGGAGAGTCGAGATGCAATCGAGCCAAGCCCAGTCCACACGCGCCGCCGATACGCCGGCCACCAAGGCCACGCCCTACGCGGAGCTCAAACTCTTCATCGCAGGCGAATGGGTCTCGGGTCAGGGGCGCAAGACACAGCCGGTCGTGAATCCCGCCACGGGCGAGACGATCGGCGAGCTTCCGCACGCCAGCACCGAAGACCTCGATCGGGCCCTCGAAGCGGCACAGAAGAGCTGGCCGATGTGGCGCGCGATGGCGCCTCACGAGCGCGGCCGGATACTGAAGCGAGCCGCGGATCTCATCCGCGAGCGCACGGATCACCTCGCGCGTATCGCGACGACGGAAGAGGGCAAGACGCTGACGGAAGCTCGCTGGGAAGCGGGCCTCGCTGCCGAGATCTTCGAGTGGTACGCGGAAGAAGGCCGTCGCGCATACGGTCGCGTTCTTCCCCAGCGTGCATCGGGAGTTCGCATGACGGTTGTGAAGGAGCCGGTCGGCCCCGTCGCCGGATTCGCGCCGTGGAACTTCCCGCTCGGCAATCCCGCGCGGAAGATCGGTGCGGCGCTGGGTGCCGGCTGTACCTGTATCGTGAAGCCGGCGGAAGAGACTCCGGGCTCGGCTCTCGAAATCGCGAAGTGCCTCGTCGATGCGGGGCTGCCGAAGGGCGTTCTTTCAGTCGTGTTCGGCGTGCCGGCGTTCGTGTCCACGCATCTCATCAGCTCGCCGATCATCCGGGCTATTCACTTCACGGGATCGATTCCGGTCGGCAAGCAACTCATGAAGCTCGCCGCGGAAGGGATGAAGCGGACGACAATGGAGCTCGGCGGCCACGGTCCCGTGCTCGTGTTCGACGACGTGGATGTCGACCAGGTGCTCGATCTCTCGGTGGGCGCGAAGTATCGCAACGCCGGGCAGGTGTGCGTGTCCCCGACGCGCTACTACGTGCACGAGAGCATCTACTCGAAGTTCGTCGAAGGGTTTGCCGCTCGCGCGAAGAACTGGCGTGTGGGGGACGGTCTTGTCGAGGGCACGCAGATGGGGCCGATGGCCAATCCCCGCCGCATCACTGCAATGGACATGTTCATCAGCGACGCGCGCTCGCACGGCGGCAAGGTGAATGCCGGCGGCACGCCGCTCAAGGTGGAAGGCAAGCCGAACGGCTTCTACTTCTCGCCTACGGTGCTTTCGGACGTGCCGGATTCGGCGCGCATCATGAACGAGGAGCCGTTCGGCCCGGTGGCGATCATCAATCCGTTCTCGGATTTCGATTCGGTGATCGCGGCGGCGAACCGGCTGCCTTACGGCCTCGCGGCCTACGCGTTCACGCGTTCGGCGAAGCGGGTGAACCTGCTGGGCGAGCAGCTCGAAGCGGGGATGATCGGCATCAACAGCTACCAGATCGCCGTGCCGGAGTCGCCGTTCGGCGGGATCAAGGAGAGCGGGCACGGGTCGGAGGAGGGGATCGAGGGGCTGGAGTCCTGCCTCGTCACCAAGTTCATTACTGAGTCGTAAGAGGAAGAAGCCCTCAGTCGCCGGGCGGCTCGGAGCGGGAAGCCCTCATTTGCCGGGCGGTTCGGAGCAAGAAACTCCTCGGCGGCCGGGCGGCTCAGAGCAAGAGGCCATCAGTCGCCGGGCGGCTCGGAGCGGGAAGCCCTCATTTGCCGGGCGGCTCGGAAAGGCGTGCCATGAAGCGCTCCTTGTCCTGAGCCGCCCGGCGATTGAGGGCCTTCTTCTTAGCGGGCTGCGGTCGCCGCCTGCGCGCGGTACTCCCGCGGCGTCATCCCGTACCGCTCGCGGAACACGCGCCCGAAGTGCGTCGGGCTGTTGAACCCATAATCGAAGGCAATCGCGGTCACCGTCCGCCCCCGCTGCGAGGCGAGCCGGAGCGCGCGCGAGGACTCTTCGAGCCTCCTGCGCAGGATGTACCGCGCCACCGTCTCCGAATCCTTCGAGAAAAGATGATGCAGGTAACGCGGCGTGATCTTGCACGCTTCCGCGATGCGCATCGGCGTGAGATCCGGATCCCCGAGATGCGCCTCGATGTAATTGATGATCCGGATGCGATGCGCGGTGACGAGCGACGAGCGCTCCGAATGCGCCTGGGGCAGCACGGCGTACGCGCTCGCCATGAGATCCAGCACCGCGTTCGTCATCGTCGGCGCGACGGACGTGTCGATGTCCTCGCAGCACTCGCGCCAGAACCGGCGCAGGAAATCCGAGAACAGCCCCGAGAGCCCGCTCGCCCCCGTCATCGGAATGGCGACCACGCTTTCCGGACAGGCGATGTGCCGCCGGAGCACGGTGTCCGGGATGCCGAGCACGAACATGCGGTTCGGCCCGTCGAAGTCCATCTCGTAAGGCCGGTTCGTGTCGCAGAGGGTGAAGTCGCCGGGGCCGAGATAGGCCTCGCGCCCGTCCTGCCGGTTGATGCTCTGGCCTTCGAGCTGCAGGTGAACGAAGAACATCGAAAGCCGCGAGCGCGCGACGTGCGAGTGCGAATGCCGGACCCGTTGTGCGTCCGAATACACGACCGCCGTGCTGAGATCGCCCACGTGGGTGCGAGTGAGCTCGCCCATGAAAGTGCGCGGGTCGACCGGATCTGACGTGAGCGGCGTGAACGAAGCGCACGCCGCGTCGTTCCAGAACTCGAGCTTGCGCCGCGGATCGAGACCCGCGGTCGAGAAAGTTTCAAGGTGCGCCACGGAGATCACTCCTGCACAATGAACGAAAAAGCGCTTCGGGCGATTTTTCTGCAATGAAATAATATACCCAGCCCGTCATTTCCAAGGCCCCCCATTCCCCATGCCCTCCAATGATCTTTCGCGCGCGCTGGTCAGCCGGTTCCAGGATGCCTGGCTGCTCGCGGGCGTACGCACGCCGTTCGTCGACTACACGCAGGCGCTGAGCCTCGCCTCGCCCATCGATCTCGGTATCAAGGCGGCCCGGGAGGTGCTCGCGCGCTCCGGCGCCCCGGCGGCGGATGTCGGGACAGTCATTGCGTCGTCGATGGCACAGACCAGCTTCGACGCCTATGTATTGCCGCGGCACATCGGCCTGTATGCCGGCGTCCCGGTGGAAGTGCCCGCGCATCTCGTGCAGCGGGTGTGCGGGTCGGGAATAGAGATCATCAGCCAGGCGGCGGACGCCATCACGCTCGGCCGGGCGCAGCTCGCCCTCTGCGTCGGCGCCGAGTCGATGAGCCGCAACCCCATTGCCGCCTATACGCATCGCTCAGGCTTCCGGCTCGGGGCGCCAGTGGAGTTCAAGGACTTCCTCTGGGAAGCGCTCCTCGATCCGGCTGTGGATACGAACATGGGTGGCACGGCGGAGAATCTCGCCCGTCGCTACGACATCCGCCGGCCCGAGGTGGACGCGTACGCCGCGCGGAGCTTCGAGCGCGCCATCGCGGCCCAGGAGAGCGGCTTCCTCGCAGGTGAAATCTGCGCGGTGAAGAACGAGACCTTCGAGATGAAGGAGTTCAAGCCTCGCGGCATCCGCCTGCTCGGCAAGGAACCCTCGGTCGATCGGGATACCCATATCCGCCCCACCTCCCTGGAGACGCTCGCCCGGATCCGCCCGGCATTCGGGGGCGTGCAGACCGGCGGGAACAGCTCCGCAATCGTAGATGGGGCAGCCGGCGTCCTGGTTGCATCGAGCGACTATCTGAAGCGGCTGAAGGTCCCGCCGATGGCGCGCGTCGTTGCGTGCGTGGCGGTCGGCGTGCCCGCGGAGATCATGGGCATCGGCCCGGCCCCGGCCATCAAGGCGCTGCTCGCGGCCACCGGCCTCAGGCTTGCGGACATCGACCGCATCGAGATCAACGAGGCGTTCGGCGCCCAGGTGATCGCCTGCGTGCGGGAGCTCGGCATCGACGAGTCGAAGCTGAACGTGAACGGGGGCGCCATCGCCATCGGCCATCCGCTCGGCGCCTCGGGAGTGCGGCTGACGCTCACGCTCGCCCGCGAGCTGCAGCGCTCCGGCGGCCGGTACGGAATCGCGTCCGCCTGCATCGGCGGCGGACAGGGTATCGCCATGCTCATCGAGCGGGCGGGTTAACGCAGGTCGAACCAGATGCTAACGGTCACTCGCAAGGTGCGAATCGAGTGGGGCGATTGCGACCCCGCCGGAATCGTCTATTTCCCCCGCTATTTCGAGTACTTCGATATCAGTACGGTCGGCATGTTCGAGGCGCTCGGCTACAGGAAGCCGAAGCTCCTCGAAGCGTTCGAAATCGCGGGTTTCCCGGTCGTGGACGTGCGTTCTAGCTTCCGGATTCCCTCCCGGTACGGGGACGACGTCGAGATCCTCACCACGATCCCGGAGTGGAGCCGGAGCAGCTTCCAGGTACACCACCGGCTCATGCGGGGCGGGGACCTCGCGGTCGAGGGGTTCGAAAAGCGCGTCTGGGTGGCGCACGACCCGGCGCGGCCGGGCGGGATCAAGGCCAAACCCCTGCCCCTGGAGCTGTTCGAGCGGTTCAAGGGCTGAAGACCGCCCGGTCGCGGGCGGCTCGAACCGACCGAGCTCCCTTGGGGGCAATCCCCGCAGGCCGGCCGGGCCTTTGCTCGCGGACCGTGTGCCGACGACGCGGACGAGCCGTACCCATCGTGTACCGGATCGGTTGCCGGCCCTCTTCCACCGGGCCGTGCGGCGATCGAGGGGCGAGGGGCTTTCCCGGGTTGTGCGTCTAGTGGCCTGGCGGCCGCGGAACTGTCACATGGAGCGTTCGCGTGGCGGCGCGGTGTGTTACGGTCCGCTGCCGGGAGGCAGCCGCCGCGAGGGCAGGCCCGCTGCGTCCCAGAGGTTGCCAGCATAAGAGCTATTGAGGGGTCCATTCAGTGAATCCAGTGAGCACCGATCCGCGCGAGACGCTTGCCAGCAGCCCGATGAGCCGGCTGCAGATCATCGCCGTCGCGATCACCATCGGTCTGAATGCGCTGGACGGGTTCGACGTGCTGTCCATCGCCTTCGCCTCGCCGGGCATCCTGAAGGAGTGGGGCATCGACAAGGCCACTCTCGGGTACGTGCTGTCGGCCGAGCTCTTCGGCATGGCCATCGGCTCCCTGATCCTCGGCGGCGTGGCGGACAAGATCGGGCGACGCCCGACCATCCTCGGCTGTCTCGTGCTCATGACCGTCGGCATGTTCATGGCGGCCCACACGAAGGGCGTGTACGACCTCGGCGTGTGGCGCATCGTCACCGGCCTCGGCATCGGCGGCGTGCTCGCCGCGATCAACGCGGTGGCCGCGGAGTTCTCGAATCACAAGCGCCGGCACCTGTCCGTCTCCATCATGGCGATCGGGTATCCGATCGGCGCGGTGCTCGGCGGGCTGATCGCGGCGGAGCTGCTCGAAACCTACACCTGGCGCGCCGTCTTCTATTTCGGGGCGGCGGTGACCGGGCTCTTCATTCCGCTCACCCTGATTTTCATTCCCGAGTCGGTCGCATGGCTCGCGCGCAAGCAGCCGGCGAACGCGCTGGAGAAGATCAATCGCACGCTCACGCGCATGGGTCATGCGACGGTGAGCGCGCTGCCCGTCATCTCGGCGGAGGTGCGCAAGCGGTCGGTGGCGGACATCTTCGCGCCCGGTCTCATCGGCACGACGGTGATCGTCGCGCTCGCCTACTTCTTCCACATCACCACGTTCTACTTCGTCCTGAAGTGGACGCCGACCATCGTGGCGGAGATGGGCTTCGAGCCTTCCAGCGCGTCCCGCGTGCTCGTGTGGGCGAACGTGGGCGGCGCTGCCGGCGGCGCGGTGCTCGGCCTCCTCACCCTGCGGTTTGGCGTGAAGGGGCTCACCATCGGCGCGATGTTGCTGTCGACTGTGATGGTCGCGGTGTTCGGCCGAAGCCCGCACGATTTCTTCATGCTGTCGCTCCTCTGCGCGGCCTCGGGCTTCTTCACTAACGGCGCGATCGTCGGCATGTACGCCATCTTCGCGCAGGCGTTCCCGACGCACGTGCGCGCGGCGGGCACGGGGTTCGCGATCGGCTTCGGGCGCGGCGGCTCGGTTCTCGCGCCGATCATCGCGGGTTACCTGTTCAACGACGGGCTGAGCGTTCCCACGGTCGCCCTGTTCCTGGCGTTCGGCTCGCTGCTCGCCGCGATCGTCGTCAGCTTCCTGAAGCTGCGGGCGGACGATCCGAAGCTCGAGGCCGAGGACGAGCAGCCCTCGTCCGCCTCGAACCTGAAGAGCGCGACGGCGTCCTCATAACCGGCTATTGCGAGGGGGTTCGCAAACGCCGCGGTGGCTTCGTGCCATCGCGGCGTCGTTTTGTCGGGGGCGTGCTCTTGCCGGGTCGCCCGGCAATTGAGCGGCGATCGGCTGCGGAACCCGCCGATCGATGGCTTCCCCAGATCCGCTGCGAGATCCGCTGAGCCGTCAGATCCTCTGCACTGTCGCCATCGTCACAGGGCCTGCACCCTGCCGCACGATCACCTCATGCATCAGCGCCCGCGGCATCACATGCGCTGCATAGAATCCCGCTGTCTCGACGGTCGCGCGCGCATCTCCATCTGAGTGCGCCTGCTTGAGCGCGCGGTTCGCGGCCAGCGCCCACTGCCACCCGCCAATCAGCACCCCGAGCCACTGCAGGTAGTGATGCGCGATGGCACCGACTAGATCCGCATCGGTCGGCGCGATCTCGATGATGAGCTCGGTGGCTTCGCGCAGCCTGCGGCTGCAGTTCGACACCTGGAACCGCAGGGCTGCAAGCGTCGGAATGTCCGCAGGCAGTTCTCGCGCCGCCGCCTCGATGTCGTCCAGCAAAGCGTTCAGCGTGGCGCCGCGTTCGCGCACGATTTTCCGCCCGAGGAGATCCTGCGCCTGGATGTAGTTCGTGCCCTCGAAGATCGGCCCGATGCGCGAATCCCGATACACCTGCGAGATTTCGGCGTCATCCACGTAGCCGGTTCCGCCGTGCACCTGAACGCCGAGCGACGCGACTTCGTTGCCGATTTCCGAGACCCACGCTTTCACCACTGGCGTCAGCAATGAAGCGCGATTAGCGGCGGCCGTTCGCGTTGCTTCGTCCGGTGCGAGCTGCGCAACGTCCAGCGTTGCGGCGGCGGTGTACACGAGTCCGCGCGCTGCCTGCGTGAGCGCCTTCATCTGCAGCAGCATCCGCCGCACGTCCGCGTGCTCGATGATGGGACGCTGTGCTCCCGAGGGACCGCGGCCCTGGATGCGCTCGTGCGCATGCGTGCGCGCCAGCTGGAGCGCGCGCTCGGCGAGACCGAGCGAATGGATGCCGACGCCCAGGCGCATCGTGTTCATCATCGTGAACATGCACATGAGCCCTTCGTGGCGCTTGCCGACGAGCCAGCCGAGCGCACCCTCGTTCTCTCCGAGCACCATCGAGCAGGTGGGGCTCGCGCGGATGCCCATCTTGTGCTCGATCGCGAACGCGCGGATGTCGTTGCGAACGAGGGTGTCGTCCGGCCCCGGAATCATCTTCGGAACGAGGAAGAGCGAGATGCCTTTCAGGCCTTCCGGCGCATCGGGCGTGCGGGCGAGCACGAGATGCACGATGTTGTCCGCGAAGTCGTGGTCGCCCCAGGAGATGTAGATCTTCCGGCCGAAGAGACGCCAGGCACTGCCCGGTTCGTCTGGGCTCTCGCTGGCAGCCCCGCCGCCACCCTGCGCGACATTCCGCCTGGCACTCGTGCCGGGGTCAACGTCGGGATTCCGGCCGCTACCTTGACCGGCGCCCGGGCCTTTCTCCGGTTCCGCGCGAGTTCGAACGGTCGACAAGTCCGACCCCGCCTGCGGTTCGGTGAGCGACATGGCTGCGGTCCACTCGCCGCTCACGAGCCGCGGAAGGTATTGCTCGCGCAACGCTGCCGGTGCGTGATGGCGAAGGGCTTCCACCGCGCCGATCCCCACTTCCGGGCACATGGCGAACGCGAGATTCGCGCCGGCCCACATCTCGCCCGTTGCCGCGGCGATCAAAGTGGGAAGACCCATTCCACCGTCGTCCACCGGTGCGTTGAGCGAAGTCCAGCCGTCATCACGAAAGCGCTGATACGCCTCCGCGAAGCCTGGGGATGTGACCACGCCTTCCGGCGTGCATCGCGCGGGCGAACGGTCCCCGACGGGATTGAGCGGCGAGAGCACTTCACGCGCGAAGCGCGCGGCGTTTTCGATCACCGAGTCGGCGACATCGCCCAGCGAATCGCTCGAGTCGGGCAGGTTCTTGAGTCCGGTAACCGTGGCCGCGAGGTCGAGGTGATCCCGGATGTTCTTCAGTGGTGCGTCGTAAGAGTTGGGCATGGCGCGCGGATTATCGCATTACTGTGTGGATAGCGATCCGAAGTGTCACAGGATTAGGACACCTTGTGGCATGGACCGGCGCCGTTCGCGCCAACGCATGGTGATGCCGCCGGCATGGATTGTCGTCACGCGTGCGGAGTGACAACATCCGACGCCCTGCGTTGATCGGAAAAAAGTCGCCGCCGGCCTTTCTTTCGGACCGTGCCTTCGTCGCTGCCGGCGGGAACGCGCGATTTTTCCATCCACGTTTTCGTTCGCATCCGACGTTTTCGGTTTCATTAAAGGTCAGACAACATGAAAACCCAAGCAGCCGTCGCCTTTGGAGCAGGCAAGCCCCTGGAAGTCGTCACCGTCGATCTCGACGGGCCGAAGGCGGGCGAAGTGCTCGTCGAGCTCAAGGCCACCGGCATCTGCCACACCGATGAGTTCACGCGCTCCGGCGCGGATCCCGAAGGAATTTTTCCCGCCATCTTCGGCCACGAAGGCGCGGGCATCGTCGTGGACGTCGGCCCCGGCGTCACGAGCGTGAAGAAGGGGGACCACGTCATTCCGCTCTACACGCCGGAATGCCGGCAGTGCAAATCCTGTCTGTCTCGCAAGACAAATCTGTGCACGGCCATCCGCGCCACGCAGGGCAAGGGCCTGATGCCCGATGGGACGAGCCGCTTCTCGTACGAGGGCAAGCCGATATTTCACTACATGGGCTGCTCCACGTTCTCGAACTACACGGTGCTGCCTGAAATCGCGGTCGCGAAGATCCGCGAAGACGCGCCGTTCGAAAAGGTTTGCTACATCGGCTGCGGCGTCACCACCGGCATCGGCGCGGTCATCAACACCGCGAAGGTGGAGCCGGGCGCGAACGTCGTGGTGTTCGGCCTTGGCGGCATCGGCCTGAACGTGATCCAGGGCGCGCGCCTCGTCGGCGCGAACAAGATCGTGGGTGTGGACATCAATCCGCGCCGCAAGGAGCTCGCCGAGAAGTTCGGCATGACGCACTTCGTGAACCCGAAGGAAGTCGGCGGCGATCTCGTGCAGCACCTCGTGTCCCTGACGGATGGCGGCGCGGATTACAGCTTCGAGTGCGTCGGCAACGTGGACCTCATGCGCCAGGCGCTCGAATGCTGCCATCGCGGGTGGGGTGTGTCCGTCATCATCGGCGTGGCGGGCTCGGGGCAGGAGATCAAGACGCGCCCGTTCCAGCTCGTGACGGGACGCGTGTGGAAAGGCACGGCGTTCGGCGGTGCCCGTGGCCGCACGGACGTGCCGAAGATCGTCGACTGGTACATGGACGGCAAGATCAACATCGACGATCTCATCACGCACGTGATGCCGCTCGGAAAGATCAATGACGCTTTCGATCTGATGCACAAGGGCGAGTCGATCCGTTCCGTCGTCACGTACTGACAGCCGGGCCCATTCACTCGCGAGTCACTCGGGTAACAACAAGTTCGTAGGAGGGGATTCCAATGGCTGCTGTTTCGCTTCATCCGAATATCGACAACGGGATCCGGCCGGGCGCCAAGGACTTCGCCGGCGGTACGCTCACCTGCAAGTGCACGACCAATCCGGTCACCGTCGAGCTGAAGGGCAACACGGCGTTCAACCACGCGTGCGGCTGCACGAAGTGCTGGAAGCCGGAAGGCGCGAAGTTCTCGCTCGTGGCCGTCATCTCGCGGGACAACGTCAAGGTCACGGCCAACGAGAACAAGCTGAAGATCGTCGACCCCTCGGCAGTCATCCAGCGCTATGCGTGCACCGGTTGCGGCGTGCACATGTACGGCCGCATCGAGAAGAAGGATCACCCGTTCTACGGGCTCGACTTCGTGCACACGGAGCTTTCGAAGGACCAGGGCTGGTCGCAGCCGGAGTTCGCGGCGTTCGTGTCGTCCATCATCGAGGGCGGCGGTGCGAAGCCGGAGGAAATGCCGGCCGTCCGCGCGCGGCTGAAAGAGCTGGGGCTTGAGCCTTATGACTGCCTCTCGCCGCCGCTCATGGACCTCATTGCCACCCACACCGCGAAGGCAAAAGGTATCCTTCCGGCATGACGACGACGTTGACGCCGGGGCCGTTCGACACGGTCTCGAAACATCGCTGCTTTGGCGGCACGGTCGGCTTCTACAAGCATGTGTCGACCGTGAACGCCTGCACCATGAAGTTCTCGGTGTTCGTTCCGCCGCAGGCGGAACGCGGAAAGGTGCCGGTGCTGTACTACCTGGCCGGCCTCACGTGCACCGAGGAAACGTTCATGATCAAGGCCGGAGCTCAGCGGCGTGCCGCTGAGCTCGGTCTCATGCTCGTTGCACCGGATACCTCCCCGCGCGGAGTCCCGCTTCCCGGTGACAGTGAGTCGTGGGATTTCGGCGTGGGCGCCGGGTTTTACCTGGACGCCACGCAGGAACCGTGGTCGAAACACTACAAGATGTACTCGTACGTGACGCAGGAGCTGCCTGCGCTCATCGAAGCGAATTTCCCGGTGGACCCGAAGCGGGTGGGGATCTTCGGGCACTCCATGGGCGGGCACGGTGCGCTCACCATCGGCCTCAAGAATCCGGGGAATCGATACCGGTCGATCTCGGCTTTCGCGCCGATCGTCGCTCCGAAGCAGGTGCCCTGGGGGCTCAAGGCCTTCACGAACTACCTTGGCCCGGACCGGGACGCCTGGAGTCCGTACGACGCCACGGAGCTCATGAAGAAGGTGGCGAACGCCTCGTCACGCCCGGCGATCCTGATCGATCAGGGGCTTGCGGACCAATTCCTCGAAGTCCAGTTGAAGCCCGAGCTCTTCGAAGAGGCTTGCCGCGATGCCGGGCAGGCACTCACCCTCCGTCGGCAGCCCGGGTACGACCACGGGTACTACTTCATCTCCAGCTTCATTGATGACCATCTTCGCCACCACGCTCGTATACTGGGTTAAGGTAGCTTCGTAGCTACGTCGGCCACCCGGCCGATCCGTATTGAGGGGGGAAGCGTGCGGCAACGGCCGTAGCCGGCCGGCCAAACGGGGGAAAGAGGTGCGAGAGAGCCCTGCGGGTCAGGGCTCTCTCGCAACCTCAAGAAGGATCTCTCTCATCCACGCATGACCCGGGTCGGGCTCATTGCGTTTGTGCCACACCAGCACTTCACGCGTTTCCGTCACGCGCATCGGCAGCGGGAAGATTCTCAGCGGCACCGCTGAATTCAGCGCGGTGACGAGCCGTTCAGGCAGCGTCGCGATCAGGTCCGTCCCCTGAAGCAGGAACGGGATTTCCACGAGGCTCTGCACGGTCGCGCGAACGTTGATTTCCGTGTTCAGCAGCCTGCGGATGTACTCCTCGAGCGGCACGTTGTGGCTGTTCGGCCAGCCAATGAGGTGAGGCAGCGTGCGGTACTGCTCTTCGCTCAGCTCGTCTCCGATGGATGGGTGATCCGCCGCGCACACGCACGCCCATTGCACCGGGCGCACGTCCACCACGCGCAGCCAGTCCGGAAACTGCTTTTCGCCGAAGACGGGCAGTATGTTCATGCCGAGGTACATATCCGCGTCGCCGTATTCGAGGCGGGACAGCGTGGTCTCGGAAAACTGCTCGACGTGGCACTGGACCCCGGGCGCTTCGCGCAGCGCTCGGCGGAAGGCGCCGGGCATCACGCGCAGGTGCGCGTCCGCCGAACAGATGATCGTGAAGGCGCGCCGGACCTTCGCCGGGTCGAACGTGGGCTGGGTGCCGAGGGTGATCTGGATGCGCAGCAGGGCTTCGCGAACGGGCTCGACGAGCGACAGCCCGCGCGGGGTGAGCTCCATGTCGCGGCCGACGCGGACGAGCAGGGGATCGTTGAAGTAATCCCGCAGCTTCTGCAGGGCCGCGCTCATGGCCGGTTGGGACACGAAGACACGCTCCGCCGCGCGGGTGACGTTCTTTTCGTGAAGCAGCGCGTCGAGCGCGATGAGCAGGTTGAGGTCGAACCGGTTGAGCTGCATTTCTTGTTTCAGTATCGGCCAGTGGATCGGCGGCTATCGACCGTGTCATCACAGTCCGGCCGGGCGCAACTGTAAAACAGACGGGGGTGCTACGCCCATGACACACCGCCCGTTACGGCAAGGGTGAAGCCTTTCCAGGGCCCGGCTGGGGCCCTTCGGAAGCCCTCAATCGCCGGGCGGCTCAGACCAGGAGGCGCTCAGTCGCGAGGCGGCTCAAACCAGGAAGCCCTCAGTCGCCGGGCGGCTCGGACGAGGCGTCCCTCAGTCGCCGGGCGACCCGGAGCTGGAGCGGTTCCTGATCGCCGGCTGGCCCGGATCGGCGGAAGAGGCGGCCAGCGAGCGACTGGGTATGCCTTGAGCGGTGGGCACGAAGAGGGCCAGCAGCGGGGCACTCTCGGCTCCGAATCTTCTCCAAGTTCTGAGCCTCCAAGTTCTGAGCCTCCAAGTTCTGAGCCTCCGGGTTCTGAGCCTCCGGGTTCTGAGCCGCCCGGCGATCGAGGGCCTTTCCCCCTCCATTGAGGGCTGTCACATCCTTTGGCATATAGTGGCCGCGAATAGCTCCGATCCGGAAATCTGATTGCGAAGCCCCCGTCGGGCCTCTAACGTCCCACGCCCACCATGCAAGCCCTTGCCCCAGCACAGCGCGAAGCCATTCTTCGAGTGGTCGCGGCCAATCGCACGCGCCCCGGCGCGCTCATCGAAATCCTGCATGGGGTCCAGGCCGAGCTCGGGTACGTCCCGCCGGCCGCGGTCCCCGTGCTGGCCCAGGAACTGAACCTGTCCCGCGCCGAGGTGCACGGGGTGGTGACGTTCTATCACTACTTCCGCCATCACGCGCCCGGGCAGCAGATCATCCGCGTTTGCCAGGCCGAGGCCTGCCAGTCCATGGGCGCGGAGGCCCTGACGGAGCACGTCAAGAAGACGCTCGGGATCGGCTTCCACGAAACGACGCCGGACGGCCGCTTCACGCTGGAGCCGGTGTACTGCCTCGGCAACTGCGCGTGCTCGCCTGCGCTCATGCGGAACGAGGACCTCTGCGGTCGCGTCACCCCGAAGCGCTTCGACGAACTGCTCGCTGAATGGAAGCGTGGCGAATGAGTACGCCCATCGACATCTTCGTTCCGCGGGATTCGAGCGCGCTGTCGCTCGGCGCTGAAGCCGTTGCGTCCGCCATCGCGAACGAAGCGAAGAAGCGCAACATCGACGTGCGCATCATCCGCAACGGCTCGCGCGGCATGTACTGGCTGGAGCCGCTCGTCGAAGTCGCCACTCCGAGCGGTCGCGTGGCCTACGGCCCGGTGACTCCGAAGGACGTCGCCGGTCTCTTCGACGCGGGCTTCCACACGGGCGGCAAGCACGCCCTCGGCCATGGCATCACGGATGAGCTGCAATTCCTGAAGTCGCAGCAGCGGCTCACTTTCCAGCGCGTCGGCATCGTGGATCCGGTGAGCGTGCAGGACTACGTTGCGAACGGCGGCTACCAGGGCCTGAAGGCCGCGCTCGGCATGTCCCAGGCGGACATCGTGCAGGCCGTTCTCGACTCTGGCCTGCGCGGCCGCGGCGGCGCTGCGTTCCCCACCGGCATCAAGTGGAAGACGGTGCTGGATCAGAACACGCCCCAGAAGTACGTCACCTGCAACGCGGACGAGGGCGACTCCGGCACCTTCGCCGACCGCATGCTGATGGAAGGCGATCCGCTCACGCTCATCGAGGGCATGACGATCGCGGGCATCGCCGTCGGCGCCACCCAGGGCTACATCTATCTCCGCTGCGAGTATCCGCACGCCTACCAGGTGCTGAAGGAAGCCATCGCGGCGGCATATCAGGCCGGATATCTGGGACCGAGCGTCCTGGGCAGCGGCCGCCGGTTCGACCTCGAGGTGAGGCTCGGCGCTGGCGCGTACGTCTGCGGTGAAGAGACCTCCATGCTCGAGAGCCTTGAGGGCAAGCGCGGCGAGATTCGCGTCCGCCCGCCGCTGCCGGCGATCAAGGGCCTCTTCGGGCAGCCAACGATCGTCAACAACGTCATCACCTTCGCGAGCGTGCCGATCATTCTCGCCAGGGGCGCGGCCTTCTACCGGGACTTCGGCGTGGGCAAATCCCGCGGCACGCTTCCGATCCAGCTTGCCGGCAACCTGAAGCAGGGTGGCCTTGTCGAGCGGGCGTTCGGCCTCACGCTGAAAGAGCTGCTGTACGACTACGGCGGAGGGTCCGCCACCGGCCGGCCCATCCGGACGGTCCAGATCGGCGGTCCGCTGGGCGCGTACGTGCCCGCCAGCCAGTTCGACGTGGTCATGGGCTACGAGGAACTGTCGGCGATTGGGGCGTTGTTAGGTCACGGGGGGATCGTCGCCTTCGACGACACCGTGGACATGGCCAAAATGGCCCGCTACGCCATGGAGTTCTGCGCGATCGAGTCCTGCGGGAAATGCACCCCCTGCCGGATCGGATCGACACGTGGCGTCGAGGTCATGGACCGGATCATCGCGGGGGTCGACACGGAGCATAATCTGAAGCTCCTGGAAGACCTCTGTGAGACGATGCTGCAAGGCTCGCTGTGCGGCCTCGGGGGCATGACCCCGTTCCCTGTCACGAGCGCGCTCAAGCACTTCGGCGAAGATTTTCGAAACCGTGCACGGCACTGAAGTCGGCGCGGGAAGAGACTGAATGACGAGCTACGCCCGCCGATGGTTTCGGGCGTAGCGACGCGACGAGACGGGCCGCAAAAGTCACGCCTTTTGCGGCCGGAAACGTAGCCAGCGTCCGGAAAAAGCGCCGCAGGCGACTTTTCCAGTAGACAGGACGCGAGCGACCCTGGAGATAGGCCAATGTTTGCTATCGACTATAAGGACCTCGGAACTCCCGCCAGCACCGACACCAAGCAGGTGACGGTCGAGATCGACGGAGTTCAGGTCACGGTGCCCGAGGGCACGTCGGTCATGCGTGCGGCCGCGCTCGCCGAGATCCCCGTCCCGAAGCTCTGCGCGACGGACACGCTGAAGGCGTTCGGCTCCTGTCGCCTCTGTCTCGTCGAGATCGAAGGGCGCAAGGGATACCCCGCCTCGTGCACCACCACCGTGGCGCCGGGCATGAAGATCAAGACGCAGTCGGAGAAGCTCACGCAGCTTCGCCGCGGCGTCATCGATCTGTACGTTTCCGATCACCCGCTTGAGTGCGACACCTGCCCGGCCGACCAGCACTGCGAGCTGCAGGACATGGCGGCGGCCGTCGGCATCAAGGAAAGCTCGTACGCCAAGGGCAAGACGCACTGGCCGGAGACCCCGGCGGATGCCGTCCACGACACGAGCAACCCGTACTTCGGCTTCAACCCCGAGCTGTGCATCGTCTGCTCCCGCTGCGTTCGCGCGTGCGACGAGGTGCAGGGCACCTTCGCGCTGACGATCCAGGGCCGCGGCTTCGAGTCGAAGGTCTCCGCGAGCCAGAGCGAATCGTTCATGGAGTCGGAGTGCGTCTCCTGCGGCGCCTGCGTTGAGTCCTGCCCCACCGGTGCGCTCATCGAGAAGTCCATCGTGGCGCTCGGCAAGGCGGACAAGGTCACGACCACTACCTGCGCGTACTGCGGCGTCGGCTGCTCCTTCCGCGCGGAGTCGAAGCAGGTCGAGGGCGAGACGAAGATCATCCGCATGGCCCCGAACCGCGAGGGCGATGCGAACCACGGCCATGCGTGCGTGAAGGGCCGCTTCGCGTACGGCTACACCACGCACAAGGATCGCGTCACCAAGCCGCTCATCCGCAAGAAGATCACCGACCCCTGGCAGGAAGTGAGCTGGGAAGAGGCGATCAACTACGCGGCGAGCGAGTTCAAGCGCATCCAGGCGAAGTACGGCAAGTATTCGGTGGGCGGCATCACCTCGTCCCGCTGCACGAACGAAGAGGCGTATCTCGTCCAGAAGCTGATTCGCGCCGCGTTCGGCAACAACAACGTCGACACCTGCGCGCGCGTCTGCCACTCGCCCACGGGATACGGCCTCAAGAACACCATCGGCGAGTCTGCCGGTACGCAGGAATTCGACTCCGTCATGAAGTCGGACTGCATCGTCGTCATCGGTGCGAACCCGACGGATGCGCATCCGGTGTTCGGCTCGCAGATGAAGCGCCGGCTGCGCCAGGGCGCGAAGCTCATCGTCATCGATCCGCGCCGCACGGGCATCACGCAGAGCCCGCACATCAAGGCGGACTATCACCTCGCGCTGCGCCCGGGCACGAACG